>Ga0307318_10000004_pt1 | contig 151891 bp, 135 predicted proteins | sample ER_DNA_367_FD_194500 | JGI IMG/M metagenome (GOLD analysis project Ga0307318, IMG submission 194500) | Bulk soil microbial communities from the East River watershed near Crested Butte, Colorado, United States - ER_DNA_367 | ecosystem: Environmental > Terrestrial > Soil > Floodplain | place...
CCGTTTACCAACGCCAGTCGTTAACCCCTGATTGGCCCTCTCAAGGCGGTAGCGCGGGTTCGAATCGCGTCGGGGCTACCACTCCGTCAACCGCAACGGGCAACGCCTCCGGAAGCTACGCCTCAATCTCTGGCTGCTGCGGTGCTTGATCCAGCAACCTAGTGCGCTCCAGTTGGTCGGCGAGGCCTGCACCATCGGAGGAGTGCAGCCACGGCACTGTCGAATCACGTGTGCTGGCGTGGCCGCGGAAGCTGCTGCCTGCAAGCACCGCCTCGCTCGGCGTCAGCTGGCGGATGCAGACCGCCGCCACATTGTCGGGATGCTTCGCGACGAAGTCGCGGTAGATCGACTCATCGTGCTGTCCGTCGTCACCGACCAGCAACCACTTGATCTGCGGGAACTCGCGCGCCAGGCGCTCCAGACTGCTGCGCTTATGCTCGCGACCGCTACGGAACCAGCGATCAGCCGTTGGACCCCAGTCGGTCAGCAACAGTGCGCCGGCTGGATACAGGTTGCGCGACAGGAAGCGAGTCAAGGTCGGCGCGACGTTCCAGGCTCCTGTGGAGAGGTAGATGAACGGCGCTCCCGGATAGCGGCTGGAGAGCCGCTCGTAAAGGACTGGCATACCCGGGGTCGTCGCCCGCGCATGTTCGTTCACAACGAAGGTGTGCCAGGCTGCCAGCAGGGGCCGCGGCAGTGCGGTCACCATGACCGTGTCATCAATATCGGACACCACTCCGAAGCTGCTTTGTGGATCGACAACGAAGACCAATGTCGTCGCCACCTCTGAGCCTTCGGAGCTTAGGCCGATCCGATGCCAGCCTGGCTCAAGATCAACATCGACGACCACATCGACCACGCCGCTCTGATCTGCCTGCACCTCGTACGATCGTTCCCCGGTGTCAACAGTCACGTTCGCGTTCTCGATCGGGACGCCCATGAAGTTACGCCAGCCGCGTATCCCGGTCGGGATATCGGCGTGGCGCCGGGTGCTTTTCGCGAGCAGCACACGAGCAAGCACCCGTAACCAGGTTGTCGAGCCATAGCTGGTGTAGGGAATCACCTCAGCGGTGTACCCGGCATCCCGCGCCCGCCGACCGCGCCAGCGCTGGATCGCGTGATCGATGCGAATAGCCCGATTGATGACCGGTTCCTCCACAGATGTGACCTTAGCGACCGCTTCAGACGTCGTAAGAGGCGGTCACCGGTCGGAGATTTGACCAACCCAAGTCACATAAGGACTCGAAAAAGTCCGCAACGGTCGGAAACTTGCGCTCTGGTGAGGGCGGTGATCAACTCACGGAACTACTCGCCGCCGCTCCGGCGAAGTACCTCGCTGAGACGTTCCGCGGCGGCGATCACCGCTGGCGCATGCAGCCGGCCGGGCTGTCGGGACAGTCGTTCGATCGGCCCGGACACACTGACGGCAGCGATGACCTTGCCGGAGGGTGAGCGTACGGGCGCCGAGACGGAGGCAACTCCAGGTTCGCGCTCCCCAACCGAATGCGCCCAGCCGCGCCGACGGACCGCGGCCAAGGCGACGGCAGAGTAGCGACTCCCCCGAAGCCCTCGCTGCATCCGGTCCGGTTCCTCCCAGGCCAGCAGCACCTGAGCGGCCGAGCCTGCGCTCATGGTCAGCTGCGTGCCGACGGGCACGCTGTCCCGCAATCCAGACATTCGCTCGGCCGTGGCGACACACACCCGGTAGTCGCCTTGCCGACGGAACATCTGAGCCGATTCCCCGGTGATGTCCCGTAGCCGAGCGAGCACCGGTCCCGCGGTCGCGAGTAGCCGGTCTTCGCCAGCAGCCGACGCCAGCTCGCCCAGCCGCGGCCCGAGGATGAATCGACCTTGCAGATCGCGGCTGACCAGACGATGATGCTCGAGGGCGACGGCAAGGCGATGGGCAGTTGGTCGGGCAAGTCCGGTCGCGGCTACCAAACCAGCCAGAGTGGTCGGTCCGGTCTCCAAGGCACTGAGCACCAGGGCGGCTTTGTCGAGAACGCCGACACCGCTAGAGTTGTCCATGCCTTGATACTGCCGTCTCGGATGCTGGAAGGCAAGTGCGAAGATTAGCTTGCCAGTCGGGGAATTCTGCGGACACAGCGTGGCAGATCGTGGAACGGGGATAAGGAGAGATCGAGCGCCATGGGCAAGACACTGAGCGAGAAGGTGTGGGATGACCACGTCGTACGAACCGCCGATGGTGAGCCCGATCTCCTCTTCATTGATTTGCACCTCGTCCATGAGGTGACAAGCCCGCAGGCCTTCGATGGTCTGCGGCAAGCCGGCCGGGGCGTTCGCCGTCCCGATCTCACGCTGGCAACAGAAGATCACAACACACCGACGCTCAACATTGACCAGCCGATCGCCGACCCGGTGTCACGGATTCAGGTCGACACGTTGCGGAGGAATGCGCGTGAGTTCGGCATCCGCATCCACAGTCTGGGCGATCTTGATCAGGGCATTGTGCACATCATCGGGCCGCAGCTCGGCCTGACCCAACCGGGCCTGACGGTGGTTTGTGGCGACTCCCACACCTCTACACACGGTGCCTTTGGGGCGATCGCGTTCGGCATCGGTACCTCTGAGGTCGAGCATGTCTTGGCCACCCAGACTCTGCCGCAGGCCAGGCCCAAGACCATGGCGGTGAACGTGAATGGTGAGTTGCCGGCCGGGGTTACCGCGAAAGACATCGTGCTGGCGCTGATTGCCAAGGTGGGCACCGGCGGCGGCCAGGGCTACATCGTGGAGTATCGCGGCTCGGCCATTGAGGCGCTCAGCATGGAGGGTCGGATGACGATCTGCAACATGAGCATCGAATGGGGCGCCAAGGCCGGCATGATCGCCCCAGACGACACTACGTTCGCCTATCTCAAAGGCCGCCCACACGCTCCGGAAGGCGCGGACTGGGATGCGGCACTGGCGTACTGGAGGACGCTGCGCAGCGACCCCGAGGCCGTCTTCGATGCCGAAGTTGATCTTGACGCAAGTCAGCTGACGCCTTACGTCACGTGGGGAACCAATCCCGGTCAGGGCGTTCCGCTAGGTGCCGCGGTACCTGATCCGGAGATCTTCGCCGAGGAGGGCGACCGGACCGCCGCCACCAAGGCCCTGGAGTACATGGCCCTCAAGCCTGGTCAGAGGATGCGAGACATCCATGTGGACACCGTGTTCCTCGGCTCCTGTACCAACGGGCGAATCGAGGACTTGCGCGCCGCTGCTGGGGTCATCAAGGGCCATCATGTCGCCGACAACGTGCGAATGCTGGTTGTGCCCGGCTCGGCCCGGGTTCGCCTGCAAGCGGAGTCCGAAGGTTTGGACGTGGTCTTCAAAGAGGCCGGAGCCGAGTGGCGTGCCGCGGGGTGTTCTATGTGTCTGGGAATGAATCCAGATCAACTTGCTCCTGGTGAGCGCGCCGCATCCACCTCAAATCGCAACTTTGAGGGTCGGCAGGGCAAGGGCGGGCGGACGCACCTGGTGTCGCCGCTGGTGGCCGCAGCGACCGCCGTAACCGGCACACTCAGTTCACCTGCCGATCTGTCCGGGAGCCGATGATCATGGATGCCTTCAGCAACCACACCGGCACTGCACTCCCACTGCGGCGGAGCAATGTCGACACCGACCAGATCATTCCAGCCGTCTATCTCAAGCGGGTGACCAAGACCGGCTTCGAGGATGGACTGTTCGCGGCATGGCGCAACGACCCCAACTTCGTGCTCAACCTGCCGCAGTACGCGGGAGCGACGATCTTGATCGCCGGTCCCGACTTCGGCACGGGTTCATCCCGGGAGCATGCGGTTTGGGCGTTGCAGAACTACGGGTTCAAAGTCGTAATCGGCTCCCGTTTCGGGGATATCTTCCGTGGCAACTCCGGCAAGGCGGGACTGCTGATCGCGGTGGTCGATCAGAAGATCATCGAGGAGCTCTGGGACTTCGTCGAGGAACACCCTGCCGCACCTATCACCGTCGACCTCGTCAGCAGGCAGATCACTGCCGACGGTTTCCACACCGAATTCGAGATTGACGACTACACCAGGTGGCGGCTGCTGGAGGGCTTGGACGACATCGGGCTGACACTGCGGCATGTTGATCAGATCGATGAGTTCGAGCGCCGCCAGCCGGCGTACAAGCCGAAAACCCTGCCAGCAAAGGTCGCCAGCACCAGCTAGTGTCGAGCTGTTTTCCTTACAACACACCAAAATGTGCGACCTAGGTGATTGTCTGGCTGCGCGATCTTCCCTAGCGTTGGCTCTGCAGGCGTACCGTACGCTGCCCAAGGTCCCAGCAGGCCCAAGGTCCCAGAGGCTTGGTATCGCATCGAGAAGGGAAGCTGTGAACAAGGCTGAATTGATTCAGGCGCTGTCCGCCTACTATGACGGCAGCAAGAGCGAAGCAGCCAAGGCCCTTAACGCCGTGGTGGAAACCATCACCTACAAGACTGCAGCTGGGGAGAAGGTCTCGATCACTGGGTTTGGCGTTTTCGAGAAGGTGCCTCGTTCCGCACGGATGGTGCGCAATCCGCGTACCGGTGAGCGCAAACGTGCCAAGGCGACAGCTGTTCCGCGTTTCCGCGCGGGGACGGACCTGAAAGCCTACGTCTCGGGGGCCAAGAAGGTGCCACGGGCGACCGCCAAGAAGGCCTCCTCTGGGAGTGCGGCGGCATCGAAGACTGCGGTGGCTGCGAGGAAGACGGTTGCGAAGGCTCCTGCCAAGAAGACTGGGACAACTGCCAAGAAGACCGCCGCCAAGCGCTAGGGCCCTGCGCTGGACACTGGTCCGCAGCTACAGCCACGCGGATAGCACGCGGCCGTCAGCTTCTGCTGCGTGCAGGCGCTGGCCGAGACGCGTGTATCGCAGTTCATCGCGGAAAGCTGTCGCCGGTAGCGCGATTCGTCGTCCGGTGGCAGTGACGGCCAGCAGCTCTCCATCCGCGTTGCGCCATTGCGTCGCGGTGATCAACTCGTAGCGGCCGAGGCGCCCTTTTCCATGATCAATTAGTGCGCTGGTCGCCGGACCCACGCCCAGTCCGATCGCCGCTGCCAGATCGGCTTCGGTATCAACATCGCGGCGGGCATCGGCAATGGGCGATCCGATCGCTTCTGCGGAAAGGCTCACTGCGCCGGAGGCATAGTGAGCTGCAGCCGACCGCCCCTGGAACTGCGGCGCCAACTCGACATCGTGTGCGACGAGCATCGTGGTGCCGACCCCTGATGCATCGGCAACAAAGGATCGCGGATGAGATCGCGAGGCATCCACGATCTGCAGCACAGACTCCGGCCGCAAGGCCGGAAGATCACCAACGCAAGCCACGACCGATGAGAATCCTTGGGCATGGAGGGTCAGCGCACCTCGGCTGAGGGCCGAATTCATGCCGACGTGGCCGGACTCGCTGATGACCTCGGCAGCGATTCCGGCATGGCGCAGCCGCGCCTCCAGGGCGGGCTGATCACTGACGACTAGCACATGTGGCAGCGCGCGACACAGCGCGGACAAGGTGTCGAGCGCCATCGTCCAGGCGACGCGGCGCCGCAGCGGATCGGGTACGGCGAGTCGCGACTTTGCATGCTCAATCGGTTTGAGAGCGATCACTCCGGCAGCGGGCGAGGCAGCCATCATCCGGAGTCTTTGTCAACATTCACGCTGACGAACTCCTCTCAAGGATGATGGTGCATGATCCGTGTCATCTGCGGCGCTCCACGTCACCGCGGATCGCGCTTCGCGATCTGAGCTTATTTGCGACGCTCCGCGCCGCGCGGATCGCGCTGGTGATCCGCTGCCGTCGTCCTCGCTCGGAGACGAGAGGCGTGTCTCCTCGCTCGTCCTCCGATCAGCGGCGCGCGATCCGGGGTCGCTGTCACGATCCCGTAAGGTAAAGCCACTCATGGCGCGGTGAACCCACCCGAGCCGACCGCAACCGACCCTGGATCGCCAAGACCCATTCACCGAAGACTGAGGTGTCGATGGCCGAGAATGCTGCCGCGAGTCGGCGCACGGAACTCAGGCCACTGTCGGAGGTCAATCAGGAGCCCGGCGGGCAGACCATCTCAACCGTCGTCAGAATTCTCCATGCGATCATGAGGCCGCTGACCAAGCGGGACTGGCGCTACCAGGACAAGGTGCCGCAGACCGGCGGAGTGATCTTTGTCGCAAACCACATCTCCAATGCGGATCCCTTGGCTGTCGGGCAGTTTTTGGCGTTCTCCGGGCGCTGGCCGCGGTTCCTGGCAAAAGCGTCGGTATTCGAGATTCCCATAGTCGGTCGCATCATCGCTGCCTGTGGCCAGATCCCGGTTCGGCGTGAGTCCACACAATCCAAGGACGCGCTCATTGCCGCCGCACACGCGATCGAGCAAGGCCGCGCGGTCGTGATCTACCCGGAGGGAACGATCACCCGAGATCGGGACCTGTGGCCGATGCGAGGCAAAACCGGAGCGGCGCGGCTTGCACTTGCTACCGGATGCCCGGTCGTGCCGATCGGGCAGTGGGGTGCTCAGGAGCTGATGCCCGGCCGCGAGCCGAGCTTCCCCAGGCTCTTTCCTCGCAAGACCTTGCGGGTCGCGGTGGGTGACCCGGTCGCGCTCGATGATCTTCGTGAGAAGCCGGTGACTGTGGTCACACTCGATGAGGCGACGACAAGAATCATGGACGCCATCACTGTCCTGGTTGTCGAGCTGCGAGCAGCGACACCGCCCGCGCATCGCTACGACCCGGATAGGGAGAAGACGGCCGGAGACCAAACATGAGCAGTACTGCACCCACCGATAACCCGGCGCGCGTCGCGGTGATGGGATCTGGTTCCTGGGGCACTGCCTTTGCGCTTGTGGTCTGCGACGCCGGTAATCACGTGACGCTTTGGGCTCGGCGTCCGGAGCTCGCGAGCAAGATCAACATTGAACACCGCAACCCCGACTACTTTCCGGACTTGCCGCTGCCGGCGTCCTTGAAGGCGGTGAGTGATCCTCAGGGGGCCATGGTCGAAGCCGACTTTGTGGTGCTCGCCGTGCCCTCACAGGCACTTCGGAGCAACCTGCGTCAGTGGCGGATCCCGCAGAACGCCATCGTGGTGAGTCTGGCAAAGGGCATCGAGCTTGGCACTGGACTACGGATGAGTGAGGTGATAGCTGAAGCCGGCAACATCAGCCCCGAGCGCATTGCCGTTGTCACCGGCCCAAACTTGGCTCGAGAAATCGCCGAGCGACAGCCGTCTGCGAGCGTGGTCGCGAGTGTCTCGCTGGCGACGGCCGAAGGCTTGCAGAGCGTCTGCCACACAGCCCGATTCCGGGCGTACACCAACACCGATGTCATCGGTTGCGAGCTCGGCGGGGCGACCAAGAACGTGATCGCGCTGGCGGTTGGCATGGCGATGGGGCTCGGCCTGGGAGCGAATGCGACAGCGTCGGTGATCACTCGGGGTCTGGCCGAGATCAGTCGACTCGGGTTGGCGTTGGGAGCCGACCCCTACACCTTCTCTGGCCTCGCGGGTCTCGGCGATCTCGTCGCGACCTGCTCATCTCCGCTCTCCCGGAACCGGACCTTTGGAGAGGAGCTCGGGAAGGGACGCACAGTCGCGGAGATCACCGCTTCGACCCGACAGGTCGCTGAGGGCGTGAAGTCGTGTGCATCGATAACCGAACTCGCTGCGAAGCATCAGGTTGAAATGCCGATCGTGGAGAGTGTCGCCGCCGTCGTTGCCGGCGAGCTGACGCCGGCCGAGATGATTACGACCCTGATGTCCCGCTCGGCCAAACCAGAGCGTTACTAATCACCCCTAGAGTCGATCGAGAGCCTCCGCAAGGTCGCTCCAGAGGTCCTCGACATGTTCGATCCCAACCGACATCCGCACCAGACCTTCCGGCACCGACTGGAATTCGCCTTCCCAGCGTCGCCGTCGCTCCAGCGTGGACTCGACTCCACCGAGGCTGGTGGCGAAGGCCCAGAGTGAGCAGCCATCGATGAAGTCCTCGGCCGCCTTCGCGTCCGCAAGATCGATTGAGATCACCGAGCCAAAGCCAGACATGGTGCGCCGCGCGAGGTCGTGACCAGGATCGGTCGATAGTCCGGGGAAGCGCACTCGTTGCACGTGCCTGTGGGCGACCAGCCGTTCGGCGAGAACCTGGGCGCTTGCCTGGGCCTGGGCGAGCCGCAACGGCAGCGTACGCAAACCACGCAGTGCAAGGTAGGCCTCCATCGGACCGGGAGAAGCGCCGAACGAGCGGCGGACAGCGTCCAACGCGTCAAATGTCGATGCGTCATCGGCTCTCGTCACGATGGCGCCGAGTACGACGTCGGAATGGCCCGAGAGCAGCTTGGTGGCCGAATGCAGCACGATATCGGCGCCGGAATCCAGCGGTCGTTGCAGCAGTGGAGTCGCGAAGGTGTTGTCCACGACGAAAATAGAGTTGGGGGAGAGGTTCTGGCCTAGCGTAGGAAGATCTGCCACCTCGATTGTCGGATTGGTCGGCGACTCGATCCACACCATGTCGGCGCCCTCGGCCGCCGTCAGAACCTCGGTCGTGTCGGCGACGTTAACTCGCCGCACCTGCCAGCCGTATCTTCTGGCCCGCCGATCGATAGCCTCCGCTACGCCGACGTAGCAGTTGTGAGGAATCGCGATGACACCGTCGGGCGGCAGGAGCTCCAGCACGGCATGGGCGGCCGCCATCCCCGAGGCAAAGGTCAGCGCCCGGCCACCCTCCAAGGCGCCGATCGCCTGTTCCAGCGCTTGCCAGGTTGGGTTGCTGTAGCGGCCGTATCCGAGCGTGGCAGCGCCTGGGTCGTGCGCGCCGACATAGGTGGAGGCAAAGACCACTGGCGGATTCAACGGAGCGTCGACCGCTCGCTCCGGGCGGCCGGCGGTGACCGCCACGGTTTCAACATGCAATCGGGTTGAGTGTGAGCGCTCCGGAGGTGGGGGCTGGTTGATCACAGGCCAAGTCTGAAGCCTTGGCGGCGCGAGCCGCTCTACCCGGCTAAGGTCGAGGATCGTGAGTGAGAGCCAGCCGAGCCTTCGTGGGGTCAACGGTTACCGGCATCGGGTCGCGGTGGTCTTCGGCGGAACCAGCAGTGAGCACGGCGTGTCGTGCCTGACCGCAGCCGGGGTACTAAGCGCCTTGGATCAGGATCGCTTTGATGTGGTCGGTATTGGCATAACGCCTACCGGGCGCTGGGTTTTGGTCGATCCCGAGACGATCAGTCGGCTCGCTGTGACCGACGGCAAGTTGCCGGAACTGAGCGAGAACGCGGCCGAGGCCTTGCTGATGCGCGTGTCGAGCGGTAGTGAGCTGGCCGTACGGGAGCAGTCAGCTCTGTCCCATCTCGGGCCGGTCGACGTCGCGCTCGCATTGCTGCACGGGCCCTTCGGTGAAGACGGCACCATCCAGGGGCTCTTCGAGATGATGGGCACTCGCTATGTCGGCTCCGGTGTGTTGGCCAGCGCGGTCGGGATGGACAAGCACTACATGAAGCTGGTGCTGGCGGCGTCTGGCCTGCCGGTCGGACCGTTCGTCCCGATCACTCCGGCTCAGTGGCAACGAGACAAGACCGCTTGCCTGGAAGCCACTGCTGCGTTGCACTACCCGGTCTTCGTGAAGCCGGCGCGTGGCGGATCAAGCTTGGGCATCTCGAAGGTGAACGATCCCGCGCAGCTCGAACAGGCCGTCCGGGTGGCGCAGGCCTACGATCCCAAGGTCATCGTCGAGCAGGGGTTCGTGGGTGCCCGCGAGCTCGAGTGCGGAGTCCTGGCTGACCTCGACGGCGGGCCGCCGATGGCGAGCGTGGTAGCCGAGATCCGCGTGCACGGCGCCTCAGGCTTCTACGACTTCGAGGCCAAGTACCTCCCAGAAGAGCAGGTCGATCTTGATGTGCCGGCGGATGTTCGGCCGGAGCTGGCCAGCGAGGTTCAGCAGCTCGCGGTACGGACATTTGAAGCGATCGGCTGCGAGGGTCTCGCTCGGGTCGACGTCTTCGTGACGCACGACGGGCAGGTCGTAGTCAATGAAATCAACACGATGCCAGGCTTCACCCCGCATTCCATGTTTCCGCGGATGTGGGCGGCCAGCGGTGTGCCTTATCCGGAGCTGGTCGAGCGGTTGATCACGTTGGCGCTGCGTCGTCCCGTTGGGCTCCGGTGACAGCTGCGAGCGTTGGGAATGCCGGCGGATGCGCGAACATCGCAGCGAGCGGAGCGAGCCATCAAATACAGCGCGATGCGCGAGCAGCTCTTAGAACTAGATGTGGACGACGGGACAGGTCACGGTCCGCGTAATGCCAGGCACCGATTGGACCCTGGCAACCACGAGTTGGCCGAGCTCATCGACACTCGAGGCTTCGGCGCGCACGATGACGTCGTAAGGACCGGTTACATCCTCAGCCAGCGTGACACCTTGGATGGCGCCAATCGCGTGCGCGACCTCAGCCGCCTTGCCGACGTTGGTCTGGACCAAGATGTATGCCTGTACGACCATCGAGTGGTACCTCCTGGGTTTCAAGACGGGGGTGTCTTCTCAGTCTCAGGGTGCGTCGTCAGTCCTTGGCGGAGACCGCGTACGCTCGCCGATGTGCGTCACGCTACATCCTCCAGGAGCGTCGCGGATACGCGGCAGCGCCGGAGGTTTCGGTGAATCTCAGCCGCACCGCCACGCTGTCCGAGATCGGGGAGTTTCCACTCATTGCGGCAATCACCGAAGGGTTGTCGCTTGCAGCTGACGTTCGTGTTGGCCCAGGGGACGATGCCGCCGTGCTGGCGATCGAAGATGCGGTGGTGGCGTCACTGGATGTGCTCGTGGAGGGCGTGCACTTCCGGCGCGACTGGTCCGAGGCTCGCGATGTCGGACGCAAGGCGGTCGCCGTCAACATCGCCGACATCGAAGCGGTCGGCGCCCGGGCAACTGGACTATTGGTCGGCTTTTCCGCACCGGCCGACCTGCCTGTTGGTTGGGTACTCGATTTCGCCGACGGCCTCACCCAAGAAAGCCAGGCGGCCGGGGTGAGTCTGCTCGGAGGCGACGTAACCAGAGCTCGCGATATCACCGTTGCCGTTACAGCGATGGGCTCGTTGGAGGGCCGCGCTCCAGTGCTACGGTCTGGGGCCCGGCCAGGCGATCTGGTTGCCATCCATGGCCGGCTGGGCTGGGCCGCCGCAGGTCTCGCCGTACTCGGAAGAGGGTTCCGCTCGCCGCGGGCACTGGTCGAGGCGCAGCGGGTGCCCCAGGTGAGCTACGGCGCCGGCGCTCATGCCGCGCGAGCGGGGGCCACGTCCATGATCGACATCTCAGACGGCTTGCTTGCCGACCTCGGCCATGTGGCGAGCGCCTCGGGCGTGCTGATCGACCTGCGTCGGGATGCCTTCGAGGTCGCGGAACCACTGCAGGCGGTTGCCGCAGCCACTGGTTCGGATCCGTACAGTTTCCTCTTCACCGGCGGCGACGACCACGCCTTGGCGGCCACGTTCCCCTCACCGGACGCCGTGCCGGCAGACTGGCTGGTGATTGGCGCCGTGGAACTCGCAGCTGATGATCACGCTGGCGTCTTGGTGGACGGTGCGGGGTGGGACTCACCCGCAGGCTTCGATCACTTCAGCCCTCTGCGAGCCTCGGAGCCGCGCAGATGAGCCTGCCTACCGCTCGAGTCCTGACGATTGCTGGCTCGGACTCAGGTGGGGGAGCAGGCATCCAAGCGGACCTCAAGACGATGCTGGCCCACGGAGTCCACGGAATGAGCGTGCTCACGGCCGTGACTGCGCAGAACTCGGTCGGCGTGCAGGGCATCTGGCCGCTGCCAGCGGAGGCGATTCGGGCACAGTTTCGCAGTGTTGTCGATGACATCGGCGTGGATGCGGTGAAGGTCGGCATGTTGGGCAGTGAAGAGACAGTGGCCTGCGTCGCAGACCTGGTGGCTGATCTTGATCCGTCAGTGCCGCTGGTCGTCGACCCAGTGTGCGTCAGCAAGCATGGGGATCGGCTGATCGATCAGGCGGCACTCGGAGCGCTCCGCACCCTATTGTTCCCGTACGCGACGATGATCACTCCCAATCTCGACGAGGCTGCCGTGCTGACCGGGCGTTCACTTGAAACGCCAGCGCCAGTGCTCGCCGAGCTCTTGCTTGGTTGCGGTCCGCAGTGGGTCTTGATCAAGGGCGGCCATGGCGACGGTGACGCGATCGATTACTTGAAGAACCAGGGCGGCGGCGATTTCACCTATACCGCCGCTCGAGACGACAACCGGCATACCCATGGGACGGGCTGCACCCTTGCATCGGCCTTGGCGAGCCAGCTTGCGTTGGGCCACGGCGTCTCGGAGGCGATGGCGCTGGCGAAGGCCTACGTCACCGGAGCCATCGCTGCTGGCTTCGCGCTCGGCAGCGGCATCGGGCCGACAGATCATTTGTGGCGGTTGCGGCGCTATCTCGCCGATCCGGTTTGAGCGCGGCGTGTAGCCCGCCGATCGGGTCATTGATCTTGTAACCTCCAGAACATGGCGACCCGCGCGTCTTCCCCACCGCGGCCCCGCAGCAGATCTGGCTCATCCCAGCGTGCCAAACCGCGGTCGACCGGAAGCAAAAGATCCTCTCGCACCGCTGCGGCGCGGGCCACTGCCCCGCGCAAGCGGTCCCGCACGCGCCGCTCAGCAAGCCGTCGCCCGAGCCTGACCCCCTTTGATCGGCTGTTACTCGGTATCGCCGCGGTGGTGACCGGTCTCGCCCACGCTCTGGGCAATGCTGTGCGTCGGATCGGACCTGGCGTGAAGGAAGTCGACCCAGCCCTCCGGCGAGACGGAATCGGATTGTTCCTCCTCGGCAGTGCGATTGTCGTCGGGGCGGCAGTCTGGTGGGGTCTGCCGGGGGTGATCGGGCAGGCCATCACCACGGGCGTCGCGACCACCATCGGCACTCTCAGCTACCTGGCCCCCATCCTGTTGGCACTCATGGCCTGGCGGACCTTGCGGCATCCAGACCGCAACGGTCCCATTGGGCGGCAGGTGATCGGCTGGAGCGCGATCCTGTTCGGCCTGCTGGGCTTGATCAACATCGCCCGCGGGCTACCGCGTACCAACGAGCCTGCGCGACTCCGCGATGCCGGCGGAATCATTGGCTATGTCTCCTCCAGCCTGCTCTCGGATCTGTTGACGGTTTATGTCGCGGTGCCGTTGCTGATCTTGCTGCTGCTCTTTGGAGTGATCGTTGTCGTCGGTGTTCCGCTGCATCAGATTCCTGATCGCGTGCGTTCAGCGCGAGCGCGACTGCGACATCGACCGGTGATCATCGAAGGTCAGGTAGTGCCTGAGCTGGAGTACGGCGGCGACCGAGCCTACGACACTCCGGTGATCGGCGACCAGGCACGGTCTCGGCGGCCAGGCGGCAGTGGGGCTGATGAGGCACCGGAGTTGAGCTCAGCAGCGCCAGACGGTGCGGAGGGCGAGGCGGCTCTGGAGTCACGTCGTGCAGTCACAGCCGGATTGCCGCCCGGCGTCACCGTGCACGGTGTCGATGGGGAGGAGTTGGAGGCACCGCCACATACGCCGATCCCACAGCGCGTAGAGCAGCTCCAGCTGTCCGGCGATGTTCAGTATCTGCTCCCCGACCCGGCCACGCTGAACCACGGAAGCGTGCACAAGGCGCGTACCAATGCCTCCGACGCTGTTGTGCATCAGCTCACCGAAGTGCTGCTCCAGTTCGAGATCGACGCGCATGTCACCGGGTATAGCCGCGGTCCCACCGTCACCCGATACGAGGTCGAGCTCGGCCCGGCGGTGAAGGTCGAGAAGGTCACCGCGTTGAGCCGCAACATCGCGTACGCGGTGGCCAGCGCCGATGTGCGCATCCTGTCGCCAATCCCGGGGAAGTCCGCAATCGGCATCGAGATTCCCAACAGTGACAAGGAAGTGGTTTCTCTGGGGGATGTGCTGCGGTCAGCCCGTGCCAGGAATGATCATCACCCGATGACGGTCGGTCTCGGCAAGGACGTCGAAGGCGGCTTCGTCGTGGCCAACCTGGCCAAGATGCCCCACCTGCTCGTCGCCGGTGCCACCGGATCTGGCAAGTCGAGCTTCGTCAACTCCATGATCACTTCGATCATGATGCGGGCGACACCCGACGAGGTGAGGATGCTCCTGGTCGACCCGAAGCGAGTCGAGCTGACCGCGTACGAGGGAATTCCGCACCTGGTGACGCCCATCATCACCCACCCCAAGAGAGCAGCCGAGGCACTCCAGTGGGTGGTGCGCGAGATGGACCTGCGATACGAGGACCTTGCCGCATACGGTTTCCGGCACGTCGACGACTTCAACAAGGCGGTGCGGGCCGGGGCGGTCAAGCCGCCGACGCCTGACGTGGGGGGCGCGGAGGAGTCGTCCACCTTGCTGGATGGAGCCGCGGGCCGTGTGCCAGCGCCCTACCCCTACCTTGTGGTGATCGTGGACGAGCTATCTGACCTGATGATGGTGGCTCCGCGGGATGTCGAGGATTCGATCGTCCGTATCACTCAGCTGGCGCGGGCCGCGGGAATACACCTGGTGCTGGCCACCCAACGGCCCAGTACGGATGTGGTGACCGGGCTGATCAAGGCAAACGTGCCTAGTCGGCTGTCGTTCGCGACGTCCTCGATGACCGATTCCCGAGTGATCTTGGATCAACCTGGGGCGGAGAAGTTGGTCGGCCAGGGGGACGGCTTGTTCTTGCCGATGGGGTCCAGCAAGCCGATCCGCATCCAGGGTGCCTGGGTCACCGAGAACGAGGTCAGAGCTGTGGTGAGCCATGTGTGCGAACAGCTCAAGCCCACTTATCGCGAGGATGTGATGTTGGGATCGGAGTCCTCTGCCAAGGTGGCTGAGGACATCGGCAACGATCTGGAGCTGGCGCTTCAGGCGGTGGAGCTGGTCGTGACTCTGCAGCTCGGCTCGACCTCGATGCTGCAACGCAAGCTCCGCGTCGGATTTGCGAAGGCGGGCCGGCTAATGGACATCCTGGAGACGCGCGGCATCGTCGGACCTTCTGAAGGATCAAAGCCACGCGACGTTCTGGTGACGCCCGACGAGCTGGACGCGGTGATGGAGAACCTCAGGCTCGGTTAGCTGGGAGCGGCGACGGCACCAGCGCCCCCGGACCGCGCACCGCCGGGGCATATCACAATCGGTCATACTGGGACGGCCATGCATGAGTCCGCCACATCCGCCGTCCTGGCTGCCAGTCAGGCTCCGACCAGGAGCTCGACCCCGACTTCGGTGCATCTCGTCACGCTTGGTTGTGCGCGTAATGAGGTCGACTCGGAGGAACTGGCCGCCCGACTGGAGCTCGATGGTTTCAGGCTGGTGGCCGACCCAGGTGCGGCGGACGCGGTGATGGTCAACACCTGCGGCTTCATCGAGGCGGCCAAGAAGGACTCGATCGACACGCTGCTCGCCGCCAGTGACCTCAAGAAGGCTGGCCGCGCACAGGCTGTAGTCGCCGTCGGGTGCCTGGCAGAGCGCTACGGTCACGAGTTGGCTGAGGCCCTGCCCGAGGCCGATGCCGTCCTCGGATTCGACGACTACGCCGATGTTGCTGATCGACTGCGGGTGATCTTGGCCGGGCAACGGCATCAAGCCCACATGCCGCGTGATCGTCGCTCATTATTGCCGCTGGCTCCCGCGGCGCGGCCAGCCGCTGCGAGTACAGCAACCATCCCTGGCCATGGGTCGGTGCGCTTGGGCAGCGTAGGTCCGGCAAGTGGGCCACGGGTTTTCCGCCGCCGGCTCGACGGCGGCCCGTCCGCCCCGCTGAAGATCGCTTCCGGTTGCGACCGGCGCTGTACCTTCTGCGCCATTCCGGCATTTCGAGGCGCGTACGTCTCGCGGCAGCCTGCCGAGATCATGGCCGAGGCAGCGTGGCTGGTCGAGCAGGACGTTCGTGAGGTCTTTCTGGTCAGCGAGAACTCCTCGTCCTACGGCAAGGATCTCGGCGACGTACGCCTCCTCGAGCGGCTGCTCACTGAACTAGGTGGGGTTGACGGGCTGTCCTGGATTCGCGTCTCGTACCTGCAACCGGCCGAGGTTCGGCCCAGCCTGATCGAGGTGATGGCGAGCACGCCGAAGGTGGTTCCGTACTTCGATCTGTCTTTCCAGCACGCTTCGCCGCCCGTGCTGCGCCGGATGCGACGCTTCGGTAGCGCCGAGTCATTCCTGGGATTGATCTCCTCGATCCGACGGTTGGCGCCAGCCGCAGGGATCCGGAGCAACGTGATCTGCGGCTTCCCAGGTGAGACTGAGGCCGATCTCGCTGTGCTGTGCGAGTTCCTCGCCGCGGCGGATCTGGATGCGATCGGTGTCTTCGGTTACTCGGCTGAGGAGGGTACGGAGGCGCGTCGCCTGGACGGGCAGCATGCGGCGGAGGAGATAGAGGCCCGGCGTGTGCGGGTGGCCGATCTCGCGGACGAGCTGGTCAGCCAGCGGGCAGAGGCACGGATTGGCGAATCCGTGCAGGTGCTCGTCGAGGATGCGGATGCGGACATAGTCGGCCGCGCCGCGCACCAGGGCCCTGAGGTAGACGGCAACGTCCGTTTGATCACCCGCGACCCAGTCCAGCGGGGTGACTTGGTCGATGCGGTCGTCTCTGACACCGACGGTGCCGATCTGGTTGCCACCGCGAGTCTGCATCAGTGGGTCCCCTCGGCCGGTGGGCGGGAACTCACCACGCCATGATCGACGATGAGCATCGAGCAGGTGCGGGGCCCGACAGGCTCCGCCCGAAGCCTGACCCCGATGCGCTGGCGCCGAGCGAAACACATCCGGTTGGACCGATGGCAGAACCTGAGACAAGTCCGTGGAATGTGCCGAACGCGCTGACCGCGTTCCGCATCATTTTGGTCCCGGTCTTCGCGTGGATGCTGCTGGTCCATCCCGATCAGCCATGGTGGCGGTCTCTCACTGCTGTGATCTTCACCCTGGCGATCTTGACTGACACCCTTGACGGGTACCTGGCACGCAAGCACAACATCATTACCCGCTTCGGCAAGCTCGCCGACCCGATCGCGGACAAAGCACTGACGGGCATGGCCTTCATTGGCTTGTCGATCATCGATGAGCTTCCGTGGTGGGTCACCGTCACGATCTTGGTCCGCGAGTGGGGCATCACGATCTTGCGTTTTGTGGTTCTCCGTTATGGGGTCATGGCGGCCGGTCGCGGGGGCAAGATCAAGACCGTGACCCAAGCGATTGCGGTGATCTTGTATCTGCTCCCGTTGCCCAGCGGGGCCCATATCGTCGCCGTGGTCGTGATGGCCGTCGCCTGGGTCATCACCATGGTGACCGGCCTGGACTATGTTCGGGAAGCATTTCGGCTGCGACGTCGGGCTCACGCGGGACGATGAAGTCCGGGCTAGCCGCCGGCATTCTTGCCGAGCTGAGCCGTCGTGGCGAGACTCTTGCAAGCGCTGAGTCCCTGACCGGCGGAATGGTCGGCCTGCTGCTCACCGATGTCCCTGGCGCATCGGTCAGCTATGTGGGTGGCGTGATCAGCTACGCCACCCGCCTCAAGGCAACGCTTGCGGGAGTGGATGCAGCAACACTGGCCGAACTCGGGCCTGTCTCAGGGCGCACGGCGGCCGAGATGGCCAGGGGTGTGGCGAAGCGATGCAACGCCGATTGGGGAGTCGCGACGACCGGAGTCGCCGGGCCGGAGTCTCAGGACGGCCATCCTGTCGGCGAGGTTTTCGTCGCCGTGAGCCACCAAGCCCGTGATGTGTTGCGGGTCAAGGAACTCTCGCTGCAAGGAGAACGCATGGGGATCCGGCGGGAGGCAGCCGTGGCTGCGCTGGCGCTGCTTGCCGACGCCCTTGGATTGCACAGCATCCCCGCTGTCGTTGACGACGCGAGCGAGACCTGAGCGTGGACCGCTCTGGTGTTGTCAGTGAGGATGGGTACAGTTTCCATATGCAGTCCAAGGAGCTCCCGGTGAAACCGATGCTCGTACGCGAGCTCATCGGTGAGTCGCTCCGGGAGGAGCGCGTCTCGCAGGGAAAGACGCTGCGGGAAGTGTCCAGGAATGCTCGCGTCAGTTTGGGATATCTCTCCGAGGTCGAGCGGGGTCAGAAGGAAGCGTCCAGCGAGCTGCTGGCCGCGATTTGTGCGGCGCTGGATCTGCCGCTCTCAGTGGTGCTCAACGTGGTCAGCGAGAAGATGGCCAGCTACGAGCGTGTGACCTCTTTGCCGAATGTACGGGCAATGGCGCAGGCTGCCGCCTGAGGAAATCCTCCGGAATCCTGACTAAGCCACACCTGGCGGTGCTCTCGTTCGGCTGATCAGCAGGTTGTTCAGGCGTGTAAGGGCAAGCCCTGCCGAGTGTGAGCCGGCGCTACGCTGATCATGGGAGGTCGGCGTGGAGCACCCAACGGTCACCGAGCGGACACGACAAGCTGTTCGAACTGGGCCATGGCTCCAGGTGTACGAGGACCTCAACGGCCGCGAGCCTGGAAGCCTCGCTGCGGGTGAGCTGGAGGCGCTGGCCGAGGCGGCCTGGTGGCTGTGCAAGACCGACGAGTCGATCACCCGGCGCCAGCGGGCCTACGCCGCCTATCGGGACGTCAAGGACGACCGTGGAGCGGCTAGGACAGCGGCGCGCCTGTTCCATGATCACTTCTACCGTGGTGAGGGCGCGGTGGCGGTCGGCTGGCTTCGCCGCGGATTCCGTCACGCCGAGCAAAGTCCCGGCTGTATCGAGGCTGGCTGGCTGCAGATGGCCGAGGCCGAGCTCCACCTGCACAATGGCCCGCTGGCGGAAGCCGTGGACGGTGCTGCCCGGGCCATCCAGGTGGCCCGAGACCATGACGATCCTGACCTGGCGGCGGTGGCGATGCAGATCCAGGGCCGCGCGCTCATCGCGCAGGGCAGGACCGACGATGGCCTGGCGCTGTTGGATGACGCCATGACCTACGTGCTCGCCGGCGAGCTGCGTCCCCTCTACACCGGCTGGGTCTATTGCTCGGTGATCATGGCGTGCAAAGACCTCGCCGATCTGCAGCGTGCCAGTGAGTGGACCGAGGCCGCCCGGGAGTGGTGCGAGGTGCTTCCGGCGACCACGCCTTATAGCCAGGGTCTGTGTCGTGTCTACCGCGGCGAGGTGCTCGCCCTGCGCGGTGCCTGGGTCGAAGCCGAAGCGGAGATGCGCCGCGCCCACGAACAGCTGCTTTCCCATAAGAAACGGGGAGCAGGGGAGGCGTCCTACGGCGTCGGCGAGTTATTGCGGCGCCGTGGGGATCTGGCCGAGGCCGAGCAAGCGTTCGTGCTGGCGCAGCAGCTGGGTTGGGATCCTCAGCCAGGGATGGCGCTGCTGCGGCTGGCGCAGGGGCGAGTCGAGGCGGCCGCAGCCGCCCTCCGATCCGCGCTGGCATCACCCACGGTGGACCGCTTCGGTCGGGCGCGCTTACTGGCCGCCCAGGTCGATGTAACGGTCGCAGCCGGCACGTTCGATGAGGCCCGCCAGGCCGCGTTAGAGCTGGTGACGATCGCGGACAGCCTTAGCAGTGCAGTGGTGGCTGCGACCGCGTCCATGGCCCAGGGCGCGTACCACCTCGCCTCGGGAAGTCCAGCAGCGGCGCTGAATCAGCTGAGACGTGCGTTGAACGGTTGGCGGGAACTCCAGCTGCCCTACGAGGAAGCCACGGCTCGGCTCATGATCGGCAGGACTCAGCGGATGCTCGGCGACGAAGAGGGCGGCAGAATCGAAATCGACGCCGCTCGAGCCGCGTTCGACCGTCTCGGCGCCGTCGCTGACGCTCGCCGTGCCGCTGAGTTGCTGCACGGAGGCCCTTCGCGACCGGCGCTAACCGACCGTGAAATAAGCGTGCTCCGGTTGGTAGCGGCGGGAAGGCAGAACCGAGACATCGCTGGTGCGCTACATCTCAGTGAGCACACGGTCGCCCGGCACATGCAGAATATTTTTGCCAAACTGGGCGTGTCTTCACGCGCTGCGGCTACATCCTCTGCGCTTAAGCGCGGCTTGCTCTGACCCAATGGTCAGAACCCACCACAGACCCGCCGCTGCTGAACTTGGTTAGTGCAGGCGATGCTCGGCGCCTACCCGGCGCCGTACGTTGTCCCCGAAGCGCGAGCAAAGGGAAAGCAATGACATCCACTACCTTCGACATGGCCCAGTACAAGGCCCGGATCCGGGCTGAATGGCGGGATGCCGCACTCGGGTGGCGAGTTTGGTTCGACGTGCTGGACGCCGAAAATGCTGGGTTTGCGGTGAGCCGGCGCCTGATCGAGCTGGCCGGGATCGGTCCGGGGGATGCTGTGCTAGACGTCGCCGCCGGCTACGGGGAGCCCGGCCTGAGTGCCGCGCGCGCGGTGGCGCCCGACGGGCTCGTCGTCTGCACCGACATCTCTGGCGAGATGTTGTCCTATGGCGCCGAGCGCGCGGCTGCCGAGGGGCTCGACAATGTCAAGTTCATCGAATGTGACGCTGAGGAGCTGGTTTTCGATGAAGGCACCTTCGACGCCGTGCTGAGCCGCCAAGGCCTGCAGTTCCTCCCCGACGTCGGAGGGGTGCTGGCGCGGCTCTACGCCTTTCTCAAGCCGCACGGACGCCTCGCGGCAGCCGTGTGGGGTCAACCCTCGACTGTCCAGTTCGCCGCACCTGTGCCTGTCATCAGAGCCGAGCTCGAGCTGCCACCGCCGCCGCCCGACAGCGTCCCTGGCCCGTTCGCGCTCGGCGCCGCCCCCCAGCTCCGTCAGCTCGTCGTGGCCGCCGGCTTCACCGGCGTGGAAACCGGCACCGTGACCGCGATCTACGAACTCGACTCGCCTGAGCAAGCGACCCGGTGGCTGCGTGCCGTCGCCCCGCCGATCAGCTCACTCGTCAACGACCGACCGTCCGATGTCCAGCAGCGGGTATGGGAAAAGGTCACCGCGGCGTGGGGGCCGTACACCACCGCCGACGGCCGGGTGCGGCTCGAGAATGAGGCGCTCTGGGTCACCGGGTCGAAGTAGGAGACGGCCGACCGATAACCAACGACACAGCCCAAGGCCAAGAGCGATGGCATTTCGAAGTCCTCATGGCACCTCGCCGCGGATGCTGGGCCGCAGTCGGAGCCCCTGGGGGGTCATCCGGAAGCCTGCAGCCTGCAGCGCCGCGCTCACAGGTATCGAGCCGAAGACGTGTGCACCGTCGGCTCGCTCTACCGTCAGCTTTCCGAGCAGCCCCTGCTGCACTGACCTGGCGAGCGCCGCCGCCGCGGGCGTAAGCCGGGTCGGATCTTCGGTGAAGGACAGCAGCGTTCTGCCGCCGCGTTCCACGTAGAAGATCAGAGCGCCGCCGACCAACACCACCAGAGCGCCCGCCTTGCGGCCGGGTCGGTGGCCCTCTCGATCAGGCCACGGAAGCGCTGCGCCGTACGGATTGGCGGGATCACATGCAGCGAGTACGACGGCATCGGGTTCGGCCGGTTCTCGCTGATGACTACGCAGCCGATCCACGGCCCCTGTCAAAGCGAACTGGGCTGCGCCGAGGCCCTCGACGAAGTATCCACGGCGACATTGGCCGGACTCCTCGAGCGAACTGAGAGCTCGGTACGCCGTACCGAAGCCACCTTCGGCGTTCTCGGTGAGGACGCTGCCCCGAGTCACCACCCCGTAGCGGTCCAGCTGGGCGAAAATATCCGAGGCCAAGCGGTCGGAGGCCGACGATGACGACCGTTGAACCAGCGACCAGCGGCCTGCAGTCGTTGGAGTAGTGAAACGCGGCGTACGCCCCGGCCGGCCGAGGCCACCGCCAGCCAGCCGCGACCGATGGGTCCTTGCGATCGGGCGACTGGGTCTCCGATGGGCTCCGCTGACACTGAGACTGCGAACGGGAGCAAAGGTGTCTCCGGTCACCAGGCCGGCCCAGACCAGCTCCCACAAGGCGTCCACGTACTGGGAGCGATCGGTGACTGGGACCCCTGGGGGCAGCAAGGCATCGAAGAAATACGCACCGCCGCTGCCAAGGGCGGCAAGAAGCTCCTTGCTGCGATACTGCTCCGGCTCGCCGCGGGCCGCATGCGGTTCCTGATCCGCGACGTACCAGCGCACCCAGCCATCGGAGTCACCGATTGGCCCATCTCCAATCCAATAGATCTCGCCTGTCGCGGTCAGCTCATCGAGCATCGAGGAGGTGTATTCGGCTACGCGTGCCGGCAAGATCATCGACTCCACGGCACTGGCGGGCATCGGATAACCCGAGAGCTGTTCAATGGCCCCCAGCACGGCATCCGCGCCGCGGCCGCCCTTGCCGACCCCCTGCCACTCGGCAAGGAAGCGGGCAAATGCAACCTGCTCGACCGGCTCGACACCCTTGCGCAGCCGCGCAAGAGTGCGTCTCTTGATCAACGCCAGCACTTGACTGTGGCAATACTGACGCCGTTGGCTGGATGCCTCGCCCGGCAGGTCGACGAACGAACCAGCGACCAGTGTCCCGGGCGCCGCTAACCCGTCGCAGGCCGATTCAACGATGGCGCGTCCCAACCCGTAGCGCTGTGCGATTGATGAAGCGACGAACGGGCCGTGGGTGCGGGCCCAACGCAGGACAAGATCATCGATGGGATGCTCAGCAGTCTCGGTGAACGTTGCCGCCACACCGGGCGGCACCGGAATCCCGAGGCCGTCACGCAGTCGCGGGATGTCCTCAGCAACGGCCACCATTGCCTGCCCGGCAATCCGGAGCTCGACCACGCGGCGATCCCGGATCAGCGTTTCGATCACCGCAGGTATGTCGAGCCCACGGGCGGCACGTGCCGCCAGTTCATCGCGGGTGAATGGTCCGGCCGTACGCAGCAGGTCAAACGCCTGCTCCAGCGTGGTCACCTGGCGTTCGGCGCTGAGGCACTGGAGGTCAGCCTCGATGCTCGCAATGATGTCGGCATCCAGCAGCTGCTTGATGCCATCCTTACCGAGCAGCTCGGCCAACAGCGTTGCATCCAGCGAGAGCGCGGCGGCTTTCCTCTCAGCGAGCGGCACATCACCCTCGTAGACGAATGCACCGACGTAGCCGAAGAGCAGCGACCGGGCAAAGGGAGACGGCTCCTTCGTCTCAACCTCGACAATGCGGAGTGACCGGGACGCCACCTGCCGCTGCACCTCAAGCAGACCATCGAGATCGAAGACGTCGTTTAGGCATTCGCGCATGGTCTCGAGCACGATCGGAAACTCCGGATATTGCGCGGCGACCGTCAACAGTTGCGCCGAGCGCATGCGCTGTTGCCACAGCGGGGAACGTGACTTCGGATCGCGTCTGGGGAGCAGCAGCGCGCGGGCCGCATTTTCTCGGAAGCGAGCGGCGAAGAGAGCCGATGAGCTTACCTCGTCGCTGACGACCGATTCGATCAGCTCCGAGTCACACACGATCAGTTCGGCGCTTGGTGGCTCTGACTCGGTGTCAGGGATGCGTAGCACCATGCCGTCGTTGGTCGCCGTCGCCTGGACGTCCATGCCGTAGCGTTCCCGCGCGGAGTGCTCGACAGTCAGTGCCCACGGGCTGAGGACTCCGGTACCTAGAGGACAGTGCACACAGACTCGCCAGTCACCAAGCTCGTCACGGAACCGCTCGAAGACCACGGTCTGGTCGGTCGGCAGCGCCCCCGTGGCTGCCTGCTGCTCGGCCAGATAGGAGACCAAGTTGTTGGCGGCAAATTCGTCCAGTCCGGCTTCGTGCAGCCGAGCTCGTGCAGCGGCTGGCCGGAGCGCACCCACCTCACGGACAAAGGTGCCGAACGCGCGTCCCAGCTCCAACGGTCGCGCTGGTGCATCGCCCTTCCAAAACGGCAGCCGTCCTGGAGTGCCCGGGGCGGGGGAGACCAGCACCTGGTCGTGGGTGATTTGCTCGACGCGCCAGCTCGTGGTGCCCAAGGTGAAGACATCGCCTACTCGAGTCTCGTAGACCATCTCCTCATCGAGCTCGCCAACTCGACGGCTAGGTGCATGCCGCCCCGATGCATTCCCTTCACCAACCAAGAACACCCCGAAAAGCCCGCGATCCGGAATCGTGCCCCCGGAGGTCACCGCTAGCCGCTGGGCACCTGGGCGAGCGGCGAGCACACCAGTGTCGCGGTGCCAGATCAGGCGGGGCCTGAGCTCGGCGAACTCCTCGCTGGGATAGCGGCCGCTCAACATGTCGAGCACCGCTTCAAAGGCGCTATACGGCAGCTGACGGAAGCTGCCTGCCCTGCGCACCAGGGCGTACAACTCCTCCGCCTTGGCGTCCTCGATCGAGACGGTCGCAACGACCTGCTGGGCGAGCACGTCGAGTGGATTGCGCAGCTCGGCGACCTCCTCGATAGCACCGTGCCGCATCCGTTCGACGACGACGGCCGACGCGATGAGGTCACCGCGATGGTCGGGAAAGAACACACCACGAGATGTCGCTCCCACGTGATGACCAGCGCGGCCGACCCGCTGCAGTCCACTGGCCACCGACGGTGGGGCCTCGACTTGCACGACGACGTCGACGGCTCCCATATCGATCCCGAGCTCAAGCGAGGACGTCGCCACGACGCAGGGCAGCCGACCCGTTTTGAGATCGTCCTCGATTTGAGCGCGTTGTTCCTTGCTGACTGAACCGTGATGCGCTCGAGCGATGACGGGGCCGCGGCTGCCGTCGCGACCGCCCGACGCGCCAGATTGGGCCATCACTTGAGCGGGTGGCGGAAACTGGTTGGCAGCCTCGCCGAGACGCTCGGCGTGCAGATCGTTGAGATGGGCGGTGAGCCGCTCGGCCAAGCGCCGTGAATTGGCGAAGACAATGCTCGAGCGATGCTGGCTAATTACGTCAAGAATTCGATTCTCGACATGCGGCCATATTGACGGTGGCCTGGGCGGGGCTTGCTCGTCATCCAAGCTTGTGGGCGCGGACGTTGGCGTCGATGCCGTCGCACCTAGATCGCTCATGTCCTCGACCGGCACGACGATCGACAGGTCCCACGACTTCTCGGCGTGCGGCGCTACCACCCGGACCGGATGCGGACCACCGAGAAAGGCGGCAACCCGCTCGGGTGGTCGTACGGTGGCCGACAGGCCGATCCGCTGCAGAGGATGTCGCGAGGACGAGGATGCTCGGTCGGCCTCGGTAAGCGCCTCGAGTCGCTCGAGGGAAATTTCGAGGTGGGCTCCGCGTTTGGTTCCTGCGAGGGCGTGCACCTCGTCGACAATCACCGTCTGGACCGACCGGAGGAGATCGCGCGCAGCCGAGGTCAACATCAAGAACAGCGACTCTGGGGTGGTGATCAAGATGTCGGGTGGTCGAGTGATGAGCGCACGCCGCTCGGCCGCGGACGTGTCTCCGGATCGCACGCCGACGGTGACGCTCGGGGGCGCCTGTTCCAGCCGCAGGGCGGTTTGGGTGATGCCAGCGAGTGGTGCCCGAAGGTTCCGCTCGACATCGACCGCCAGCGCCTTCAGCGGGGAGACATAGAGGACACGGCACCGCTCCTTGACACTGGGTCGCGCCGTACGGGTCAAATCGTCGAGCGCCCACAAGAAGGCGGCAAGCGTCTTGCCCGAGCCAGTCGGCGCGATGACCAGCGCATTTTCGCCAGCGGAAATCGCCTGCCATGCCCCAACCTGTGCGGGGGTCGGTCGTGCGAAGACCTCCCGGAACCAGGTAGCGGTCGCCGGGGAGAAGACCTCCAGTGGATCAACAGGCACGTCATCTATCTTGCCCTCGAGCACTGACATCTCCCATGGCAGCAGTTCGCCGGGCATGAGTTGCACGGGCACAATTGACCGCTATGAAGGAGACCGAGCTATGGCAGCGTCTGCAGCTCCACCTCGGTGCGGGTTACTTCCGGGTGTGGGCGTCGGAGTACAGCCTGGCGGCATTGGGCCAGCGCACCGTCGTCCAAGCGCTGGCGGACGGAGTGCCGTGCAAGATCATCTGGCGTGCCGTGTGGGCCGCCTTAGAGCTGCCTGCGCGGGACCGATAGGCCGCTTTCGCTCTTTACGGCGGATTCAGCGATGCCAGGTCGGATCCCGACCCGCCGGGCCGAGCGCCTTGTTGAAGTCGGATGCCTGATCCGCTACGGCGACTTCGGGCCGGTCGAGCTGCGGGGCCACCTACGCGCGCCAAGCGCAAGCCGACTGATTGTGCAGATGTGTTCCAAACCGGCGTGTCGAATGCTCTTCGAACACACGTTCGGTAGGTTATCCACCAGGGGTCAGGATTGGTTATCCACAGAATCCCGTGCGACCGAACGAATGTCAGTGCCCGTCCTTAGGGTCACAGCGCAAGACTTTCAAACACACCAGACAGCGCCGGAGGCACAGGAAATGCCCGACGGACGAGGGAAGGATCGCGATGGCCACGGAAGACCGCGAGAAAGCACTGGAGGCAGCACTCGCGCAAATCGACAAGCAGTATGGCAAGGGATCGGTGATGCGCCTCGGTGACGAGGTCCGGGCGCCAATCGAGGTCATTCCAACTGGTTCCATCGCCCTCGATGTGGCCCTGGGCATCGGCGGACTCCCGCGCGGCAGGGTAGTGGAAATCTATGGCCCCGAGTCAAGCGGCAAGACCACCGTGGCTCTGCATGCGATCGCCAACGCTCAAGCGGAAGGAGGGATCTGCGCATTCATCGATGCCGAGCATGCGTTGGATCCCGAATACGCAGGACGCCTCGGCGTCGACACGGACTCGCTTTTGGTCAGCCAGCCTGACAACGGCGAGCAAGCGTTGGAGATCGCCGACATGCTGATCCGCTCTGGCGCACTGGCGCTGATTGTGATCGATTCGGTCGCCGCACTGACGCCGCGGGCCGAGATTGAGGGGGAGATGGGCGACAGCCACGTAGGGCTGCAGGCACGGCTTATGAGCCAGGCCCTTCGGAAGATGACCAGTGCCTTGAGCGGTGCTGGCACAACCGCGATCTTCATCAACCAGCTTCGGGAAAAGATCGGGGTCATGTTCGGATCGCCCGAGACCACGACTGGCGGCCGTGCGCTCAAGTTCTACTCATCAATACGACTAGACGTGCGGCGTATCGAGACACTCAAAGACGGACAGGAAATGGTCGGTAATCGGACACGGGTGAAGGTTGTCAAAAACAAAGTGGCGCCGCCATTCAAGCAAGCTGAGTTCGATATTCTCTATGGAAAGGGAATCAGCCGCGAAGGAAGCTTAATTGATTTGGGCGTGGACACAGGAATCATTCGCAAGGCTGGGGCTTGGTTCACCTACGACGCCGATCAATTGGGACAGGGGCGCGAGAACGCCCGCAGCTACTTGCGCAACAATCCCGATCTGGCCGATGAGCTGGAGAAGAAGATTAAGGAGCGGATGGGCATCGGCCCGAAGATCGACTTGCCTGCTGGCATCGATCCGGTCACTGGCGAGGTGGAGTTTTAGCCTGTGTCGATTGACTATCAGCAGCCCACTGAGCCTGGGAGTGATGCCGGCCGAAGCAGCGTGACCGATGGTCGGGCACTAACGGAGGCACGGGAGTGGTTGCAACGGCAAGGGGTCGGCGAGCCGGCTGGAGTACCTGGTCAACCGGTTCGTCGACTATCAGAGCATCCCGGTAGAGAGTCTCGTAGGCCGTCGTCATCCGGATATCCACGGGGGTCATCCCCACAATCGGAGGACGTAGACGCCGATGCTGAGTCGGTGGCCCGTACGATCGCGCTGCGCAAGTTGACTGCCCGACCTTGCACCCGACACGAGCTTGACCAGGCGCTCCAGGCTAAGAAGGTGCCCCAAGCTGCGATTGATGCGGTACTCGATCGACTCGAAGAGGTGGGTCTGGTAAACGATGCCTCGTTCGCAGTTGACTGGGTCACCTCCCGCCAGCAGCGCCGCCACCTTTCTCGTCAGGTGCTCAGGCGAGAATTGCAAGCCAAAGGAGTCCAGCGAAGCGCGATCGACAGCGCGCTCGACCATGTCGATCACGATGCCGAACTCAGGTCCGCTCGTGAACTGGTCGAGCGCAAGCGGGCGGCGATGAACGGGCTATCGCGCGACGTGCAGTATCGGCGGCTCGCCGGAATACTCAGCCGACGCGGGTTCGATACCACCATCACGACCCGAGTGCTGGCCGATGTACTAGGTAGGTGAGCCGCGAGCCAGCGGCCCTATCTCGCTGGCCGGCACATTTGTGCTTGACCAAGTCCGTAGCCGGACATACTCTGCCAACACGAGGTATCCGACAACGCCTGAACGATATGACGAAAGCCGGGATCAAGGAATGTTCCGGATCGGTTAACTAATGAAGTACTTCTTTCAAAATCAGAGGAGTTATGAGGGGACCGGCGTTCACTCGCTGAGCGTTGGCTGATTTGTGTCTCGCGTTGCGGATCCTCTTGAGTACGCGCGTTAGCGTGTAGACAGGAGCGCGACGGTGGTGGGTGGGGTCTATCAAGCACTGATAGTGGTTGGCCTTTTCTTGCTCGTCGCAGTGGTGGGGCTGGCCACGATGGTTATGGTTCGACGCGGACACCATGACAACATCGGCGGCAACCAACATGGAGCGACTCGTTCAACGGCGTCGACGTTGCGGTCTGGCGCTGGTTCACCAAGTGCAGCTGCCACGCAGATAGACCGCCCCAATGTCGACACAGATGCGAAGGAACAACCAAGCTCCGAGGCCGAACTTGATGATTTGCGTGCGAAGGCCCAGACGTTGCTCGTCTCGGCCCAGACTGCACGGGCCGAGACTGAGGAAGAATCACACGCTCGGCGGACCGAGCTTCGAGAGCTGCGTGCCGACCTAGAACGCCGCGAGCAACGCCTTTCGGATCGGGAGGAACGTCTCGACAACGACGTACGGGGCCTGGAGGACAAGACCCGGCAGCTTGAGGAACTCAAGAACGAGCTCAAGAATCAGCGACGCATGCTCGCCGATCTCGAGACCCAGCAGCAGCTCACGCTGGAGCGGGTCGCCGGCCTGACCGCTGAGCAGGCGAAGTCGGAGCTTGTTGCCGCGGTCGCGCACGATGCGAAGCGGCAGGCGGTTCTCCTCGCCCGCGACATCGAACGGCAGGCGGTCCGGGAGGCAGACGCGAGGGCGCAGATGATCGTTGTGGGTGCCATCCAGCGGCTCGCGTCCGAACTGACCTCGGAGTCCGTGGTTTCGGCGGTGCACCTTCCCGGCGACGACATGAAGGGTCGGATCATCGGTCGAGAAGGCCGCAACATCCGCGCCTTTGAGCAGGTCACCGGAGTGAACGTGATGATTGACGACACGCCGGAAGCGGTGCTGCTGTCGTGCTTCGACCCGGTACGGCGAGAGACCGCCCGGATGACATTGACCGAGCTGGTTGCTGACGGCCGAATTCATCCGGCTCGCATCGAGGAAGTGCACGAGCGGAGCAAGAGCCAGATCCAGGCTCAGTGTCTGCGAGCGGCCGAGGATGCGATGGCTGAGGTGGGGATCTCTGATCTGCATCCAGCACTCGTCCCGGTGCTCGGCACGCTGCGTTACCGCACGTCCTACGGCCAGAACGTCCTCAAACACCTGGTAGAGAGCGCCCACATCGCCGCATTGATGGCAGCCGAGCTTGGGCTCGATGTGGCCCACTGCAAGCGTGCCGCGTTCCTGCATGACATTGGCAAGGCGTTGACACACGAGGTGGAGGGGTCGCACGCGATCGTGGGGGCCGATCTGGCCCGCAAATACGGCGAGCATGCCGATGTAGTTCATGCGATCGAGGCCCACCACAACGAGGTCGAAGTACGCACGGTCGAAGCTGTTCTCATTCAGGCGGCTGACGCGATCAGCGGCAGTCGGCCGGGAGCTCGACGGGAGAGCATCGAGGCATACGTTCAGCGTTTGGAGCGGCTTGAAGAGATCGCCGCTGCCCGGGAAGGTGTGGACAAGGTGTTCGCGATGCAGGCGGGTCGTGAGATTCGGGTCATGGTGGCTCCCGACGTGGTGGACGACATCGAGGCGCAGGTTCTGGCTCGCGACATCGCCAAGCAGATCGAGGAGGAGCTGACCTACCCGGGTCAGATCAAGGTCACGGTCGTTCGGGAGTCCAGGGCAACTGAGACCGCTCGTTAGGTCTGACCGGGTACTGCGAGCGCCCCGCCCGGTGCCAGCGATGGACTGATCATCGTCGTATCCAAATGGGGTTGCTTCGGCCCGCGTTTCCGGGCCTGCAGCCTCCGCTCCACGTATTGGGCGAGTCGGCTCAGCAGGTAGTTGATGATGATGAAAATTGCGGCTATCACGATGAAGGTCGGAATGAGGTTTCCTTTGAGCGAGGCCAAGGTCTGGCCGCTGCGGACCAGTTCCGGGTACAAGATCAGGAACCCCAGCGCAGAGTCCTTCAAGACGACGACGAGTTGGCTGACGATGGACGGCAGCATCAGGGTGATCGCCTGCGGCAACAGCACCAGCCGAAGCGTCGCGAAGGGTGTCAGTCCAATGGCCAGGCCGGCCTCCCGCTGCCCGTTTGGCAGCGACCCGACTCCGGCGCGGATGAGCTCAGCGATAACGGAGGAGTTGTAAAACGTCAAACCAGCGACAACGCCGAGCAGCGGAAGAGCCTCGCCGGAAATCTGGAATCCGAAGAGGAAGAGGTAGTAGGCGAAGAGCATCATCATCAGCACCGGAACGGAGCGGAAGAACTCCACAAAGGCTCCACAGGCCACCCGCACCGGTTTCAGCTGAGACAAACGGCCCATGCCCAGCAAGATGCCGCAGATGATCGCGAGGATGATGGAAAAAAAGGCCGCAACCAAGGTGGCCTGTAGACCTGGCAGCAGGTAGGAGGTCCAGGTCACCGGGTCGATGAACGGACTCCACTTCTCCGCAGTGAACTGGCCTTTGGCGGCGAGCGCCCTGACCAGTAGGAAGAGGAGGGCAAGGATGCCGAGGCTGCCGACCACCGCGATGATGAGGTGGCGGGTGCGTGCCTTGGGACCTGGAGCGTCGAACAGCACGCTCGTTTCGGCAGTCATCGCTTCACCGCCAGTCGCCGCGACAAGCTGGTGAAAAGAATCCCGAGGGGAAGCGTCAGGATCACGAACCCGGCTGCCATGATCCCGAAGATGATGTAGATCAGGTCGGGACGGAACTCGATCATGCCCTTCATGAGGTAGGACGCTTCGGCCACGCCAATGGTGGCCACCACCGTTGTGTTCTTGGTGAGCGCGATCAGCACGTTCCCCAGCGGGGCGATGGCCCCGCGGAACGCCTGCGGCAACACCACTTTGGACAAGGTCGCGGTGAAGTCAAGGCCAATGGCCCTAGCGGCCTCGGCCTGACCCTGAGGAACAGTGTTGATACCACTCCGCAGCGCCTCCGCGACAAAAGCCGCGTGGTAGATCGCGAGGCCGAGTACCCCCCAGCGGAAGTTCTGAATATCGATGGGTGAGTTCTGTGCCCCGATCCGGTACTGCAGGGTGATGTAGAACCCGAAGGCACAGAAGAACACGATCAGCGTCAGGGGTGTGTTGCGCACCAATGTGACGTACGCCGTACCGGCCGCCCTGAACACTGCAACCGGAGATACTCGCATGATCGCAACGATGGTGCCCAGCACCAGTGCCCCGATGGCGGCTGCGACGGTTAGCTTGATCGTCATCCAGAACGCGGCGAGCACGTCGTACTCAGCCAACAGCTCGGAAAGGCCCTGGAGCATCCAACACACCTCCTCAGCTACCTGGGGCCGGCAATCTGCCGGCCCCAATCACCCCGATATCCCTAGGCCGCCACGCAGGGGTCAGGCTTCGGCGGGTTGGTCGAGGTGTCGACCTTGAAACCTGACGGGCCGACGTTCGCATCGACCGCCTTCTGCCAGGATCCGTCGGAGATCATCTTCTCGATCGCCGCGTTCACCTTGTTACAGAGCTCCGTATCGCCCTTCTTCAGGCCGACGCCGTACTTCTCGGTCGAGAACGGCTTGCCGACGACCTTGAGCTTGCCCGCGTATTGCGGCTGGGCGGCAAAGCCGGCCAAGATCACGTTGTCGGTGGTGACCGCGTCCACGGTGCCGCCAACCAGCGCTTCCACGCACTTGGAGTAGGTGTCCTGCTCAAACAGCTTCACCGTGGTGGCGTAGTCCTTCTTGATCTTCTGTGCCGGAGTCGAGCCAGTGACGGAACAGAGGGTCTTGCCGTTCATCGCATCCGGGCCGGTAATGTCGGTATTGTCAGAGCGCACCAGCAGATCCTGGCCGGCAATGAAGTAGGGGCCGGCGAAGGACACCTTCTGCTTGCGTTCGTCGGTAATCGAATAGGTCGCGAAGATCAGCGCGACCTGGCCTCCCTGAATCGCAGTCTCACGCTGGGCAGACGGAGTCTCCTTGAAGATCACCTTGTCGCCCTCGAACCCGAGTTCCTTTGCGACATACCGCGCCACGTCGACGTCGAGGCCCTTGAAGTCCTCGCCGACTTTCTGGCCAAGGCCAGGCTGGTCGTACTTGATGCCGATGTTGATGGTCTCACCCGTGGTGCTTCCGGCGCCGCCACCACCACCACAGGAGGCCATGGTGAGGGCCAACGCTGATCCCGCCGCTATGGCGAGGATCTTCTTGCTGATGTGCATTGCTCTCCTTGCGTTTGGAACCTGGGCTTGGCTCGCCCGAGGTCTCGGCAGATGATCGACCGCGCCTCCGATGTGGGGACGATGACCGATCCGGATAGACGCAGCGGGACTGCGTCGCCCTGAGCTAGTGGGTCAAGATCTTGCTCAGGAAGTCTTTGGCTCGTGCGCTCTCCGCACTGGTGAAGAACGTGTCCGGGTCAGCCTCCTCGACGATCTGGCCGTCATCCATGAAGACCACCCGGTTCGCGGCCTTGCGGGCGAAGCCCATCTCGTGGGTCACCACGATCATCGTCATACCTTGGCGCGCCAACGAGACCATCACGTCGAGCACCTCATTTACCATCTCGGGATCCAAGGCCGAGGTCGGCTCGTCGAACAAGATCACCTTGGGATCCATGGCGAGTGCCCGGGCAATTGCCACGCGCTGCTGCTGGCCGCCAGACAACTGAGCCGGATACTTATCGGCTTGTGAGTCGACTCCGACGCGCTTGAGCAACTCCATGCCGCTTTTCTTGGCCTCCGCAGTGGGCTTCTTACGAACCTTGATCGGGCCGAGTGTGATGTTGTCCAGGATCGTCTTGTGGGCAAAGAGGTTGAACGATTGGAACACCATCCCGACATCGGCGCGCAGATGTGCCAGTGCCTTGCCTTCTTCGGGTAGCCGCTGACCGTCGATGGTGATCGTCCCGGACTCGATCGGCTCCAGCCGGTTGATGGCCCGGCACAGGGTCGACTTGCCAGAGCCCGACGGTCCCAGGACGACGACGACCTCACCCTTGCGCACGGTGAGATTGATCTTTTGGAGCACATGCAGCTGACCGAAGTGCTTGTCGACATCGCTCAGCACCACCAAAGGCTCTCCGAGTTGGTCTGGAGCCACCGACGGGCCAGTTGTTGGATCCGGAACAGGATCGGACTGTGGTGCGGCTTGGGTTGGCGCACCCTCTGACGAGATTTCGGATTCCGTCATGGGCCGACCCTAGACCCCCGCTCGACGAAAATGTTTGGAATACATGTTGAGTTTCGGTTACAGGCTCAGCTTCTCTCTTGACAGCCGGACGCATGGAAGCTAACTGCCGGAAATCCCCCATTGGCCGACAAAGGCCTCGCCGGGCGCCAGCACTCTCATGCCATCGTGGGTTGGGCCGACATTGAACGCGTCCGGTCCACATGTCATCGGTTCGACGGCAATGGACCAATCACGGTTCGGTCCTCCGGTGAAGAGCTGTACCCAGCGCATCGTCTCGTCGCCCCACAACTCGGCATGGCGGTCACCGAGTACGAGTTTCACCCGCCAGCGCCCGTCGGAGTCGCGCGCCAGGTCGGTCATCGCCGTGTCGAGGTTTGCCGACCCCAAGACTGGGCCGCTGCGCAGGTCGTAGACCGTGCCGTCGACCGGTGTGATCGTGGTGGGAAGCAGCCGGTCATCCACCTCAAGGTACGAAGCAGCCGGCACGGTGACCGCCACCTCATCGACCGTCGACTCGCCAACCGTCAGGTATGGATGTGCGCCGTATCCGAAAGGCAGTTCAGTTGCACCGATGTTGGTCGCCTCCACCGTCACCGTCAGGCCCTCCTGGCCGACCCGATGGGTGATCATCGCCTCCAGGGTGCCGGGCCAGCCAGGCTGCGGATGGATACGCACCCGACTGGTGACCAGGTCCGGCTGCTTGTCGACCAGAACCCAAGGGACATAGCGGGCAAGTCCATGACTGGCGTTGTGGCGAGCCGGTTCGGTCAGCCCCAGCTGCTGGGTCACGCCGTTGAAGATGAATCGACCGTCGCGAATCCGATTCGGCCACGGGATCAGATTCTGCCCACGACCAGCGGTGCTCATCTGATCCGGCCCGAACCCGCGTACCACGTCCCGACCATCGACCGAAAACTTGCGCAGCGTCGCGCCCACTTCGGTGACAACGGCGCGGTGCGCATCGGAAATGATCTCGTACTGCTCGCCCGTGGGCACGGCACTCACGAATTGGCACTGTATCGCTACGGACGCTGCAGACTGCAATGGACCCGCACTATGACAGGCAGCCGCTTCGCCGACTGCAGGAGCTCGCGGCCGGGCCCTGTGAGAACGCTCGGTCGTGTTGGCGAGCGACGAAGGAGGCGAATTCCGCGGGCTGCCTGTCAGAGTGCAATGGACACAGAGCATTACCCTTGGTCTGCTATGTCGACAGTGCCCAGCGCGCCGGCGCCCATTCGTCCGCGCACGTATCAGATTCGCACCCATGGGTGCCAGATGAACGTGCACGATTCCGAGCGGCTCGCCGGCTTGCTCGAGGAGGCCGGCTACCGCAGATCGGACCCAGATGCGCAGCCTGACGTGGTGGTGTTCAACACCTGCGCGGTGCGTGAGAACGCCGACAACCGGCTCTACGGGAGCCTCGGCAACCTGCTGCCGGCCAAGAAGGCACGACCCGGCATGCAGATCGCGGTCGGTGGCTGCCTGGCCCAGAAGGACAAGGGGGCGATCCTGACGCGGGCGCCGTGGGTCGATGTTGTGTTTGGCACGCACAACATTGGAGCGCTGCCCGTGCTGCTGGAACGCGCTCGAATTCAGCACGAGGCGCAGGTTGAGATCAAGGAAGCCCTGGAGACCTTCCCGTCCAATCTGCCGACCCGTCGGGAGTCGGCTTACGCGGCCTGGGTCTCCATCAGCGTTGGTTGCAACAACACCTGCACCTTCTGCATCGTCCCAGCGCTGCGGGGTCGCGAGACGGACCGCAGACCAGGTGACATCCTCGCCGAGATCAGGACCTTGGTGGCCGAAGGGGTCCAGGAGGTGACGCTGCTCGGTCAGAACGTGAACGCGTACGGGGTGGAGTTCGGGGACCGTCGTGCCTTCGCAAAGCTGCTTCGCGCCTGCGGTGAAATCGACGGGCTGGAACGGGTCCGCTTTACCTCTCCCCATCCCAAGGACTTCACCGACGACGTGATCGCAGCAATGGCCGAGACGCCGAATGTGATGCCCCAATTGCATATGCCGCTGCAGTCCGGCTCGGACGCCATCCTGCGCTCGATGCGACGCTCCTATCGGAGCGAGCGGTATCTGGGCATCATCGACAACGTGCGGGCAGCGATGCCTGAGGCCGCGATTACTACCGACATAATCGTCGGCTTTCCCGGAGAAACCGAAGAGGACTTCCAGGCCACTCTCGATGTGGTTGCCGCAGCACGATTCGCGGCGGCCTTCACCTTCCAGTACTCCATCCGGCCAGGAACGCCGGCCGCAATGATGGAAGCTCAGGTTCCCAAGGCAGTCGTCCAGGAACGCTACGACCGCCTCGTTGATCTTGTCAGCGAAATCGCCTGGCAGGAAAACCTGAAGCAAGTTGGCCGGCAAGTCGAGGTAATGTTCGCCGATGGCGAGGGCCGCAAGGACCTGCAAACCCACCGGATGTCCGGGCGCGCCCGCGACAACCGACTAGTTCACGTATCGGTGCCTGAGGAGCCGCGGGCCCGTCCACGTCCCGGCGACATGGCGGACGTGATCATCACCTACGCCGCCCCACACCACCTCAACGCCGACGCGGGCCTCGTCGCGCTCCGTCGCACGGCCGGCGGGGACGCGTGGCACGCCAGCCGATCGGCACCCGCTCGCTCTGCGATCGATCTTGGGATCCCGACGGTCGGCGCCCCTGGTACGTTGCAGCTCTCTCAAGCCTGTACTGCACACTGACGAAGCCGCTGAGGAGCCGCTGCATGCCCGCCGATCGATTTGTCGAGCAGCTGAACATTCAGATCGGGCATGAATTCGCCGCCCACCAGCAATACGTGGCATGTGCGGTCTACTACGACGCGCTCACCATGCCGCAGATGGCGGGTTTCTTCTACGACCAGGCCCTGGAAGAGCGCGATCACGCGATGATGATGATCAAATACCTCATCGACCAGGATGCCCACGCGCTCGTTCCCGGAGTGAGTGCTCCGCAAGTGGACTTTCCGGATGTCGTCGCCCCCGTCGAACTCGCCCTCGAGCAGGAGCGCCGGGTCACGGCTCAGATCAATGAGCTGACCAGGATCGCCCGCGAGGAGAGCGACTTTGCCTCTGACCAGTTCATGCAGTGGTTCATCAAGGAACAGGTAGAGGAAGTTGCCACGATGAGCGCCCTTGTCGCAGTTGTGCGGCGCTCGAAGGACAACATCGAGGCGATCGAGGAGTACATCCAACGGGAGCAGAGTAGAGACTCAGCCGACCCGACGGCCCCGGCCATTGCTGGAGCCTGAGTCAAGACTCGGCGGACGGGGAGCGCGAAACCTCTAGTCGGTGAGGTGAATCTCAGGCGGGCTGATCCGGCTCGTCGGCAGCGAAGTCGCGGAGCTTGTCCTTACCCATCTCTTGACCTTGGTCAACCTGCTCGACGTACTTGCCTTGGGTCTTGTTGTCGACGAGGTCCCCTGCCTTGTCGATGCCGGCATCGATCTGCTCGCTGTGCTCGCTGACCGCATCCTTCGCCTTGTCGAAGATGCCCATCGCTTGCCACCTTTCTGGGATACACACAACGCCGCGGCATGGTCGCCCTGCTAGGCAGTCAGCCATCCAGCACCAACTTCTTTCTACTACCGACTCTGGGAGATGTACACCGACCAGTCGTCCAAAACGCGTGTCTGTGGCTGCGCCACACTGTGGAGGTGACCGTAGTGCTGGTGGGCCCGACCGCTGCCGGCAAGTCGAGCCTGGCTGCCGCCGTGGTCCGGCGGTATGCCACGGAAGGACGCCGAGCCGAGGTGGTCAATGCGGATTCGATGCTGGTCTACCGTGGCATGGACATCGGCACAGCCAAGCCGTCCGAAGCCGAGCGCGCGGAAGTCCGTCATCACATGGTGGATCTGCTGGACGTCAGCGAGAACGCGACGGTGGCGGAGTTCCAGCAACTGGCTCGAAGCGCGATCGAGGACTGCCGGGCTCGTGACGTCATCCCGATCGTGGTCGGCGGATCCGCCCTATATGTCCGAGCGATTGTCGATGACTTCGAGTTTCCGGGGACGGATCCGGCGGTGCGAGCACGGCTGGAGCGCGAGCTCCTCACTCACGGTGCAGAGCGACTCCACCAGCGACTGAGCGATGCCGATCCGCTAGCGGCAACGCGCATCCTTCCCGGCAACGCCCGCCGGGTTGTCCGTGCACTGGAGGTCATCGAGCTGACTGGTCGATCGTTTTCGGCCGTATTGCCCGAATATCGCTATCGGCTCCCGGACGTCGTGCAGATCGGCATCGCCATCGACCGGCCGACGCTCGACGCTCGGATCGCCGCGCGCGTGGACGCGATGTGGGCTGCAGGCTTCGTCGCGGAGGTACGCCGGCTCGCCGCATCGGGCCTCCGTGACAGTCTCACCGCCTCGCGTGCGCTCGGATATCGGCAGGTGCTGCGCTACATCGACGGGGAGATCAGCGCGGCAGAAGCTCGCGATCTGACCATCGTCGGCACCCGAAAGTTCGCTCGTCGCCAGGAGTCATGGTTCCGCAAAGATGGGCGGATCAGCTGGCTCCCGTACGACGAGCCTGACCTGGTTTCGGCGGCGTACGCGCTGGCGGGTCCGGCTGGCGCCGGTTCGGTGCCGGACAGCCTGGCACCAGTACCTGGGGTGGAAGACTGACCGCATGCGCAGGTGGTCGTTCACCAAGGGACACGGTACCGAGAACGACTTCGTCCTCATCCTCGATCGAGAGTCAATGCTCGAAGTCGGACCTGCGGAGGTTCGCTTCATCTGCAACCGGCGTGCGGGTGTCGGCGCCGATGGCTTACTTCGGGCCGTACTCGCCAAGCATGTCGATGGCTGGGATGGCGACGGTGCTTTATGGTTTATGGACTATCGCAACGCTGATGGATCCATCGCGGAGATGTGCGGCAATGGGATCCGAGTCTTCGTGCGCTACCTGCTCGATCAAAACCTGGTCAGTGGGCCGATCGTCGAAATCGCTACCCGCAGCGGCGTAAAGGTAGCGACAGCACTGCCGGATGGCACGATCCGGGTAACCATGGGCCCTGTTGTGGTGGGAAGTGGATCGGTCCTTGTCACAACCGCTGATGGCGTGGACTTCAAGGCGCTGACGGCAGATGTGGGCAATCCTCACGCGGTGAGCTTCGCCGACAACCTCGACCTGTTACCGCTGTATGCGCCGCCCCGCTGGGATCCAGCCGAGGAGTTTCCCGAGGGCGTCAACCTGGAGTTCGTACGCCAACTGGGCCCTCAGCACATCGCCATGCGCGTCCATGAACGCGGCGTCGGTGAGACCCACTCCTGCGGCACTGGCACCGTCGCCGCCGCTGCGGCGACTCGCGTTCATGATCAGGATCTGACGCCACTGCCGGTGACCTATCGCGTGGACACACCTGGCGGCAGTGTCGAGGTCGAGCTGACCGAGCATGAGGCCTACCTGACCGGGCCCGCAGTTCTGGTAGCACATGGCGAGCTGGCCCTGCCGGAACGCGCAGTCCTCGAGACCCAAACTCGCCCCGCCCTGTCGGGCTCGCCCAGCCGGTCTAGCAACTAGGAGTTGCGGGATGTCTGTTCTCGACGCGTTTTCGCTTTCCGGAAAGGTCTCCGTCGTGACCGGAGCCAATCGAGGCATCGGTCGAGCCCTTGTGACGGCCCTAGCGGAAGCCGGCACGACGTCGTGCTGCTCGTCAGAGATACCGGCGGAGCAGATGAGGTCATCAAGGAGTTGGATGCGCTCGGGGCGACCGCGATCGCGGTGACCGCAGACGTTACCGAGCCCGATCAGGTCCGACGCGCAACAGGAGAAGAGATGGACCGACTCGGCCAGGTCGACGTCCTGGTGAACAACGCCGGCGCGTGCATCCACCGGCCGGCCCTTGGGGTGACCGCGGAGGAGTGGCGGTTCGTGATGGACGTGAATGTGAACGGCGTCTGGAACTGCGCCCAGGAGTTCGTCGGCAGATGGTCGCTCAACACAGTGGAGCGATCATCAACATCGGCTCGATCTCTGCGAAGATCGTCAATCGACCGCAGTGGCAGCCGGCGTACAACGCTTGGAAGGCGGCGGTTCACCAGCTGATCCGCTCGCCGCTGAATGGGCGCCACACGGTGTTCGTGTGAACGCTCTCGCACCTGGCTACTTCAAGACCGAGATGGCCCCAGTCGACGAGCCAGGATTCAAGCGCTATTGGATCGACGACGCGCCGATGCAGCGTTACGCCATGCCATCCGAGCTGGGGCCTTGCGTGGTCTTTCTGGCCTCAGAGGCGTCCTCATTCATGACTGGTAGGTGGTAGTGATGGACGGTGGTTACACGCCGTTCTAATGGCCGGGACGGCACCATGCCGGGCTTGCCGACCGCTGCTGCTCAGCAAACAGCTCGCGTCGACTTGTGCCACCGTGAGACTCTGGTTCAGAGATGACAGCTCCGCAACGAGACCCACAGTTACCACCCACACCCCGAAATGACGAGTTGCTCGTCGAGCGACTCGAGCTTCCGCCAGCAGGCGGGTCAGACTATGACGGAAAACAGCAGGACCTGGCAGATCGGCTTTCGCTGCGCCGGGTTGCCGGATTGTCGACTGAGCTGGCTGATGTTACCGAGGTTGAGTATCGCCAGCTCTTGCTCGAGCGCGTGGTTCTGGTCAGTGTCTGGACCCACGGCAACGAGGTAACCGCCGAGAATTCGATCGGCGAGCTCAAGGCGCTGGCCGAGACGGCTGGATCGCAGGTCCTAGAAGGTCTCATCCAACGCCGCGACCGACCAGACCCGGCGACCTACATCGGGCGGGGCAAGGTCGCCGAGCTGCGGGACGTCGTGGTCGTCACAGGAGCAGATACGGTGATCTGCGACGGGGAGTTGACGCTCGCGCAGCTGCGTAATCTCGAGGATCGGGTCGGCGTCAAGGTGATTGACAGGACAGCGCTGATCCTGGACATCTTCGCGGCGCACGCCAAGAGTGTGGAGGGCAAGGCACAGGTCGAGCTGGCCCAGTTGCAGTACCTGAAGCAGCGATTACGGGGCTGGGGTGGCAATCTCTCACGGCAGGTCGGCGGTCGCGCGAGCGGTGGCGTGGGCATCGGTGGTCGTGGTCCCGGCGAGACCAAGCTGGAGACGGATCGGCGCCGTATCAATAGCCGCATTGCCAAGCTGCGCACGTCTCTGCGTGAGATGGACATCACCCGGGAGACCAAGCGCGCGGAACGGCGCCGCCATGAAGTCCCATCGGTCGCCATCGTCGGGTACACAAATGCCGGCAAGTCCAGCTTGCTCAACCGACTCACCGGGGCCGGCGTTCTCGTCGACGACGCGCTGTTCGCAACCCTTGATCCAACGACTCGCCGCGCCGCGGCTGTCGACGGCCGGGTCTACACGCTGACCGACACGGTGGGCTTTGTTCGCCACCTGCCGCACGACCTCGTGGAGGCGTTCGCCTCGACTCTGGAGGAGTCGACCCAGGCCGACCTGCTGGTTCATGTGGTGGATGGCTCAGATCCGGACCCTGTTGGTCAGATCACCGCCGTGCGAGGGGTCTTGGCCGACATTGGCGCGGCCGAGGTCCCCGAGCTCATCGTGATCAACAAGGTCGACCGTGCCGTTGCCGAGTCGCTCAACATGCTGCACGCCAACTATCCCGACGCGGTTTTCGTTTCCGCGCGCACCGGGGAGGGCCTGGATCAGCTACGAGCAACCATCGAGTCGCTTTTGCCGCGGCCAGAAATCGAGATTCGGGCCCTCATCCCGTACGAGCGCGGCGACTTGGTCAACAGCATTCACCAAACCGGCGAGTTCCTCAGCACCGAACATCTCGCCGACGGCACGCTGGTCGTCGCCCGGGTCAACCCAGCACTCGCTGGGGAGCTGGCGCCGTACGAGCTGGTGAGCAGCGATTCAGCGATGCGCGACGCGCGTTGATCGATGGCTGCTGCTTGAGGTGACTAGAGTTCTGCGGTGACCCGAGCGATCAAGGCCCCCAGCAGCCTGGAAGTGGGGCACCGCGATGTGCTCGCGGCCGCGGTCGAGGCGATCGGCGGCACAGAACGACCCGGCCAGGTCGCGATGGCCGACGCGATAGCGGAGTGCTTGGACTCCGATCATCATTTGTTGGTTCAGGCCGGCACCGGGACCGGCAAGTCACTCGGTTATCTAGCTCCGGCGCTACTCTGGCTGGTCCGCCATCCGAACAAGCGGATCGTCGTGACAACCGCGACGCTGGCTCTGCAAAGCCAGTTGGCGAACAATGACATTCCGGCCGCGCTTGATGCGGTGGAGTCGGCCACCGGCAGTCGACCACGGCACGCGATCCTCAAAGGTCGTGCCAACTACGTCTGTCTGCTTCGGCTGCGGGATGGCACCGCTCAAGATCAAGGGGCGCTGATTCCGACAGGCGATTTGATCGAGACCATCAGATCCTCGCCGCAGAGTGCGCCGGATTCAGCCTTGGGTGCTGAAGTTCTGGCCCTTCGCGCGTGGGCTGAGGAGCAAGCGGCAGATGGTCGCCTGGCCGATCGCGATGACGCGCCGTCTCATACCGAACGAGCCTGGGCCCAGGTCTCAATCCCGGTGCGGGAGTGCTTGGGTGCGCAGCGCTGCCCGTACGGTGATGAGTGTTTCGTTGAAAGCTCCCGTGACGCGGCTCGCGCTGCGGACCTCGTGGTCACCAATCACGCACTACTGGCGATCAACGCCATGCATGGCGGCACCGCTCTTCCTGAGCACAGCGCCGTGATCATCGACGAGGCGCATGAATTGGTCTCCCGGGTGACTGGCGCCGCATCGGCGGAGCTGAGCCCGCAGATGGTCGAGCGAGTGGCCCGCCGGGCACAGACATACCTCGAGGATGAGGTCGCGTCGGAGTTGCTGGAGTCCTCCAAGACGCTTCGCATCGCGCTGGACGGTGCAGCTCTCGAGCGTGTCGAAGACCCAGACAGCCCCTTCGTCGCCGCCTGCGTCTCGGTACGCAATGCGGCCCGCGCCACGGTGAGCGCACTGACGGGCGAGGACAGCCAGCCAGACAAGCGACAGACGGCCGCGGCAGTCAAAGAGGTCTTCGACATCGCCGAGCGGATGGCAGAGCTCGACCAGCATGACGTGCTGTGGGTGGTCGACCGTGAGCGGTTCGGTCGCGAGGCACGAGTGTCCCCGCTGTCGGTTGCCGGGCTGATGCGAGCTCGCGTCTTCGGTGAGCGCACGACGGTGCTGACCTCCGCGACGCTCAAACTGGGCGGCGACTTCACTCCGATTGCGACCAATGTTGGGTTGCAGGAGAACGAACGTCTGGATTTGTCTCATCCAGCCGAGGATCGCGAACAGAATGAGGCAGCAGCCAGCGACCTTGATGACGGAGCCGTTCGTTGGGCCGGCCTTGATGTTGGCTCGCCGTTTGAGTATCGCCGGCAGGGCATCTTGTACATTGCCCGCTCGCTGCCTCCGCCAGGGCGTGACGGTTTGTCGGACGCCTCGATGGCCGAGATCGCCGACCTGCTGGAGGCCTCCGACGGTCGGGCGCTGGGACTCTTCTCTTCCCGTCGGGCCGCTGAGAATGCAGCCGTCTACACGCGGAAACGGCTGCCGGGGCTGACCATCTTGTGCCAGGGCGATGCGCAGTTGCCTGACCTCACTCGGCGCTTCGTCCAGGACGAAAAGGCCAGCCTCTTTGGCACGCTGTCCCTCTGGCAGGGAGTCGATGTTCCGGGTGCAACCTGCCAGCTCGTGATCATCGACCGGATTCCATTCCCGCGCCCTGATGAGCCGCTGGCCGTGGCTCGCCAGCGTGCTGTCACGGAGGCTGGTGGAAACGGTTTCATGAAAGTTGCTGCGAGTCACGCCGCACTGTTGCTGGCGCAGGGTTCGGGTCGGCTCATCCGTCGCCTCACCGACAGGGGAGTGGTGGCCGTGCTGGATCCGCGCCTGGTTACGGCGCGCTATGGCACGTTCCTGAAGGCGTCCATGCCTGATATGTGGCAGACCACCGATCGACCGGTGGCGATCCAGGCCCTACGCCGCCTCTCCGGCCGGTCCTAGGCATCCAGCTCCGCGCGCTCGTCAGCTCGCGGAGGGCCGCCGGACCGCACCTGGCGGAGGTGTCGATCCTCTGGCACGCTTGCGCTATGGAGCACACGTACGATTTCGACCTGGCGGTCATCGGTTCGGGTCCTGGCGGCCAAAAGGCTGCAATCATGGCGGCCAAGCTCGGCCATAAAGTGTGCGTCATCGACACCAAGTCGATGGTCGGGGGCGTCTGCGTCAACACTGGCACCATCCCGTCCAAAACCTTGCGTGAGGCCGTCCTCTACCTCACGGGCATGCAGCTTCGTGACCTGTACGGGGCCAGCTACCGAGTCAAGGAAGAGATCACGATCTCCGACCTGCTTGCCCGGCTGCAGCATGTGGTCGGTCGCGAGACGGAGGTGATCCGTTCGCAGCTGATGCGCAACCACATCGAACTAGTGCCGGGAACTGCGAGCTTCCTCGACCCGCACACGCTTACCGTCGAGATCGAAGGCGTAGGAGCACTCCGCACCCTAACTGCGAACTACATCGTCATCGCGACCGGTACCATGCCTGCCCATCCGTCGAACGTCGACTTCGACAGCCTGCGTGTCCTCGATTCGGATCAGATCCTCACGTTGGACACCGTGCCGGGCTCCTTGGTGGTGGTCGGCGCCGGCGTCATCGGCGTGGAGTACGCCTCGATGTTCGCCGCGTTAGGCAGCCGGGTCACCCTGGTGGAGAAGCGTGACAACATGCTCGACTTCTGCGATCCCGAAATCGTTGAATCCTTGAAGTTCCATCTACGTGATCACACCATGTCCTTCCGTTTCGGTGAGGAGGTCTCCTCGGTCGAGAGTTCCGGACGTGGCACGATCACGACGCTCGCTTCCGGGAAGAAGATCGCTGCCGAGGTCGTCATGCACTCCGCAGGTCGGCAAGGCAACACGGCGAACTTGGGCCTCGACCTCGCAGGGCTCAAACCCGACAAGCGGGGACGGCTTGTGGTGAACTCGAACTATCAGACCGAGGTGCCGCATATCTACGCGGTCGGTGATGTGATCGGCTTCCCTGCCCTGGCCTCAACCTCGATGGACCAGGGCCGCCTTGCCGCGGCACACGCGTTCAACGAGCCAGCCAACGAGCTCCGAAGTCTGCAGCCGATCGGCATCTACACGATTCCGGAGATCTCGTTCTGCGGTAAGACTGAAGGAGAGCTGACTCGTGAGTCGGTTCCATTCGAGGTCGGCATCTCCCGCTATCGCGAGCTGGCGCGCGGCCAGATCATTGGGGACTCGTATGGCATGTTGAAGTTGATCGTGCATGCCGACACCCGGGAGATCCTGGGCGTACACGTCTTCGGCAGCAATGCCACTGAACTTGTCCACATAGGCCAAGCGATCATGGGCTGCGGCGGAACGGTCGACTATCTCGTCGACACAGTCTTGAACTACCCAACGTTGTCAGAGGCGTACAAGGTTGCAGCCCTCGACGTCTCGAACAAGCTTCGTGCTGTTGCCCGCTTCACAATGGAGATGGCGACTGGCGAACCCAGCATGCTCTAATCTCGGCGCCCGCCCCGCACACGGTGATCAGATTCGGCGGAGCACTGCCACCACTTTGCCCAAGATGGTGGCGTGATTCCCGTCGATCGGATCGTAGGCCGGGTTATGGGGCTTGAGCCACACTTGGCTGCCGGTCCGCTTGAAGGTCTTGACGGTTGCCTCGTTGTCGAGCAGCGCGGCCACAATGTCACCGTTGTTCGCCGTCGGCTGCTGCCGAACGACCACCCAGTCGCCGTCACAAATCGCGGCTTCGATCATGGAGTCGCCTCGCACCTCGAGCAGGAACATCGTGCCCTCGCCCACCAGCTGTCGCGGCAGCGCGAAGACATCTTCGATGCTTTCCTCCGCCAAGATCGGTCCGCCGGCGGCAATGCGTCCCAGTACTGGAACGTGCACTGGCTCGGGGAACGCGTCCCCAATACCGGTGTCGTCACCAACGCGTGTCTGCCTTGAGGCTGCAACCTGCCTTCTCGCCGACCGATCTGCAGTGGGCAGGAGGACTTCCAGGGCACGCGGACGGTTCGGGTCCCGACGCAAGAATCCTTTTGCCTCCAGCATCTTGAGCTGATGCGCGACGCTCGACGACGAAGCGAGACCAACGGCGTCGCCCATCTCGCGGATGCTGGGTGGATAGCCGCGCCTGTCCACGGTCTCTTTGATGACTTCCAAGATTCGGCGCTGTCGAAGTGTCAGCCCGTCGGCATCTGTCGGCCCGTCCGGGAATGAGCTGAAAGACGCGCTGTCGCCGAGCTGAGCGGCTACGTCGCTCTCACGTGGACGCCCGCGGCGCTTGCTCGGCTTTGGAAACGTGGGGTCGCTTTGTGCCATAACGCTGACGATAGAGAACTTCGCTGACACATTCAAACATCTGTTCGAGGCGTGTTGTGGATGTCAGCTCGGATTTGCTGCGTGCAGCCGGCGAAAACTGTCAGAACCAGATGATTCACTCTTTTCACGACACGCCTCGAATGTTTGTACGAATGCCCTTGGCATCGGATCGAAGATGCGATAGAAATCAAACGTACGTTCTATCGAACACTAGTTCGATGCCTTCCCTAGAAGGAGATACGAGATTGAGCGCAATGACAGTCTCAGCACAGCAGGCCCTTTCCTCCATTGACCGAACGCAGGTAACCGTGACGACACCACGGCCCTGCAGGATCATTGATGCGCCCACGGCTTCGGCCGACTGGCGGCTCACCGATCGAGGAATCGCGGTCGTCATGGCGCTTGCCGCGATGATTCTGACCGCTGCGCTTGTCGTGATCGGCCTCACCGCCGTACGCGTCACCAGCGCCGACGACCATGCCAACTTTGCTGACTCGCAGGTTGATCAAGGCTGAGGAGGTTTGGAAGTGATCAAGTCCTCTTGGTGCTTCCGCAAGACCTGGGAGTGGCGTCAGCCGACGTCGTGCGTCATCTGGTCGATGCAGACGACCACGGCGAGCACGAGGGCGTCGTCTTGCCCAGGTGCGATTTCGACACCGTAGGTATCCCGCACGCGGAACCACCGACGCGAAACCTCGGCTACCTGATTTCCGTCGCGCTCGATCTTGTACTCGTGGTCGACGATGTTGCCCTTCGCCTCCATGTCCTCGCCGCCGTCGACGTCGATCGAGAAGCGGTCCCGCAGTGGACTCACGAGCGCCTTCTTCACGCTGGCGACCTGTCGGCCATTGCGTTCGATGTTCATCGTGTCTCGAACGTGGAGCGCCTTCGCCTGGATTGAGAACAGCTCCTCGCCGTTGGGCGTCTCGAGCACCAACGTGTCGCGTACCCGTAGTGCCTTACCGTTCACTTTGAAGGCCCGCTGGCCCGCCTCGTTCTCGATCCAGAAATCGTCACCGATCGCGAAGAGCTTCTCCTGCATGCGGTACTTCGTCATGCTTGCCTGGTCGCGATGTCCTCGCAGCAGCGGCATTTGTGCATCCTTTCGTCGGCGTATCGGAACGACGCTACGCCACTGCCGCAGCTCCATCGACGGCGAGTCGCCGGTCCAGCTCGACTATGTGGAAGATTCAGCGCTGACCACGATGGTCTTCATGATCTTGTCGGCAAATGTCTGCTTCTTGTCGTCCCACAGTGGCCAGAGATAGCCCACAACCGTCAGCCAGTCGAGGATATGAACAAGATCACGAATGAACGCGTTTGCTGCGCCAATCGGGGCCTGGGTCTCCTCGCCGATCAGTCTGATCTTGGTGATTCGCTTGCCCAATGACTGTCCAGCCCTGCCTGCGATCATCCAACGGTTGTAAGCGACCCATGGCAGGCTGGCAAACATCACGCTGAGACCGATGATCACCGCCACGGCTCCGCCGCCCTGGAAGTGGAACGGCGATCCGCTGGACAGAGCCAACTCGACGACCCAGAGCAGGTAGCCGGCACAGAAGATGATCAAGCCCGCGTACGTAGGAGCCTGGTCGATCAGTCTCGCTCGCACCCGCCGACCCCAGTTGGCGTAGTCGCTTCGCAGAGGCTGGACAGGATATCCAGGCAAAGGTGGATAGGCCGGCCCCTGGGCCGATGAGGATATTCCCGGGTGTTCGGTTGATCCCGGTCGATCTGGCCACAGACTGCGGTACTGGTCGGTCATACGCTCACCTCGGGTGTGGGCTTGGACGTGGCGAGTGTAGGCGGGGTTGTCGCGCGCCGTGATGGATGAGGCGATGCACCAGACTCCTTGGCGGCCGGGCACAATGAGAAAGTGGCGGTCTCGACTGACGCCCGGCCATTCCGGGCTACGCGTGCAGCTGGCTACGTCGGCGCCTTGTTTGCTGGCGGGCTTGCCCTCAGCGCCATCTATGCAACCACGGGCTTTGGGCTGCTCTGCCCGTTCCGTGCGCTGACCGGTTGGGACTGCCCGCTGTGTGGGGGAACCCGGATGGGTGGCGCACTGCTCCACGGCGACGTTGTGGCGGCCTTCGGATACAACCCGCTGGCGCTGCTGGGTCTGATCATCCTGGGCGTACTTGGCGCACTGTGGACCGTTGAGGCTGCCGGCGGGCCCGCCGTACGCTTGCCGCGTCCGATCGCCGAACGCTTGCGTCGCGTGAGCCCCACCGAGTGGTTAGCGGTCGGCCTCCTTGTCGCGCTGCTCTATACCATCGCGCGGAATCTGCTCTGACTCGACGCCTGGCGCATTTTGATCTGATCGTCCGCGCTCGGCGCTGATGCGCCCAAATGTCCGACGCGACAAAGTGTCAGTGCTCTTGCGAATACTGGTTCTTGGACGTACGGTATCCATATCTAGTAGTTACAAGCATGTGGTTCATCCACAAGTTGTGGTTTGATACTCACATAAGTCCACAGGAAGATCCACAGGATCTCCCGACAAGCGCACAGGGTCATCCCCAGATCTGTCCCCAGGCGGCGACTGGCGACGATGAGCATCAGGAAGGAGCCGGACAATGCACTGCCCGTACTGTCGCAACACCGACTCCAAGGTGCTCGATTCGCGGACGACTGACGACGGGGCGAGTATCCGCCGTCGACGTCAGTGCCCGTCCTGTGAGCGGCGGTTCACCACGATCGAGCAGATGCAGCTGGTCGTCGTGAAACGCAGTGGAGTCGTCGAGCCGTTCAATCGTGACAAGGTGATCAACGGGGTTCGGAAAGCCTGCAAGGGACGGCCGGTCAGTGAGGATCAGCTCGCTCGCTTAGGGCAGCTGGTCGAGGATTCGCTACGGACCTTGGGTCAGCCCGAAATACCGGCCGATGAGGTCGGAGTTGCGATCCTGGGACCGCTGCGGGAGCTGGACCAGGTCGCCTACCTCCGCTTCGCAAGTGTCTATCGCCAGTTCCGATCGGTCGAGGACTTTGAGGCGGAGATCGCCCTGCTTCGCGTGGAACAGGAGCCGACCGGGATCGAGCCGCTCATTCCAGATCGCGCGGCCGACAACAAGGTGAGCAGCTTCATCCCGCACCGGCTGACTCCAGGCCGGCAGCGCATGGGTACTCCTCCTGAACCGCCATGAGACATCAGAAGTCCCGGGACTTGATCCGGGCAGCCAACGTCGCAGGCATTCCCTCGATCATCGGCGCCCAGTGGTGCGCCGCTAGCTGACAAGAAAGGCAGAAATGACCGAAACCACCCGTTCGGCGAATGGGCGATCGGAGAACCAAAGTTCAACGCCGAAGCCTGCCCGGCTGAGCATCGATCGTGTCTTCACGTCAGGGGTACACCCCTATGACGAGGTGACCTGGGAACGCCGCGACGTGGTGCAGACCAATTGGAGGACCGGCGAGGTCGTCTTCGAGCAAAAGGGCGTTGAATTCCCCGACTTTTGGAGCGTCAATGCCTCCACCATCGTCACGACGAAATACTTCCGTGGCGCACTCGGTACCCCGGTGCGTGAGCAAAGCCTCCGGCAGCTCATCGACCGTGTGGTGAAGACCTACCGCAAGGCGGGGGAGGACTTCGGGTATTTCGCCGATGCCCATTCAGCAGAGGTGTTCGAGCATGAACTGACCTGGATGCTGCTGCACCAGTACTTTTCGTTCAATTCGCCTGTTTGGTTCAACGTCGGTACCGCCTCTCCGCAGCAAGTTTCGGCGTGTTTCATCCTCTCGGTGGACGACTCGATGGACTCGATTCTGAATTGGTACCGGGAGGAAGGCTTCATCTTCAAGGGCGGCTCCGGTGCCGGCCTGAACCTTTCGCGGATCCGGTCCTCGAAGGAGCTGCTGAGCTCGGGTGGCACCGCCTCCGGCCCGGTCTCGTTCATGCGGGGGGCCGATGCAAGTGCGGGAACGATCAAGTCCGGAGGAGCGACCCGCCGCGCCGCCAAGATGGTCGTGCTCGACGTGGACCACCCCGACATCGAGGAGTTCATTGAGACCAAGGCTCGCGAGGAAGACAAGATCAGGGCGCTGCGCGATGCCGGATTCGACATGGACTTGGGCGGCCGCGACATCACCTCCGTCCAGTACCAGAACGCCAATAACTCCGTGCGCGTGACAGATGAGTTCATGCGAGCCGTCGAGGACGGCGGTGATTTCGCATTGCGGGCCCGCACCGATGGCCGGGTTATCGAAACAGTGAACGCTCGTGAGCTGTTCGGCAAGATGGCCAGGGCTGCTTGGGAGTGCGCCGATCCCGGCATGCAGTACGACGACACCATCAACGACTGGCACACCAATCCGGAGACCGGCCGGATCACTGCATCTAATCCCTGCAGTGAGTACATGAGCTTGGACAACAGCTCATGCAACCTGGCCAGCCTTAACCTGCTCAAATTCTTACGCGACGACGACACTTTCGATGCGGAGGCATTTGAACAGGCGGTGGAGTTGATCATCACCGCAATGGACATCTCGATCTGCTTCGCCGATTTCCCGACCGAGGCGATCGCGCGCACGACCCGCGACTACCGTCAGCTCGGCATCGGCTACGCCAACTTGGGCGCGCTGCTCATGGCCACCGGCCACGGATACGACTCCGAAGGTGGCCGTGCATTTGCTGCGGCGATCACCTCGCTCATGACCGGCGTCTCCTATCGCCGGTCAGCCGAGCTCGCCGGCATCGTTGGACCGTATGAGGGTTACGCACGCAACGCCGCTGCCCACAAACGCGTGATGCGCAAGCACCAGGCGGCCAACGACGCGCTGCGTACGGTGGACACCCTGGGCGCTGACATCCGCAAGCGGGCCACCGCCGCTTGGGATGGAGTGATCAAGATCGGCGAAGCGAACGGGTACCGGAACGCGCAGGCCTCGGTGATCGCTCCCACCGGGACGATCGGCTTCATGATGGACTGCGACACCACCGGAATCGAGCCAGATTTCTCGCTGGTGAAGTTCAAGAAGCTGGTGGGTGGCGGCTCGATGCAGATCGTCAACCAGACCATTCCACGCGCCCTGAAGAAGCTGGGCTACGCCGACGAGACGGCCGAGGCGATCATCGAGTACATCGCGGAACACGGTCATGTGATCGATGCGCCTGGCCTGAAGCCGGAGCACTACGAGGTGTTCGACACGGCAATGGGGCAGCGGGCAATCAAGCCAATGGGCCATGTCCGGATGATGGCGGCAGCTCAGCCGTTCCTCTCAGGAGCGATCTCCAAGACCGTGAATCTGCCGGAGACAGCCACTGTGGAGGAGATTGCCGATGTCTACCTGCAGGGCTGGAAGCTGGGCCTGAAGGCGCTAGCGGTCTACCGTGACAACTGCAAGGTTGGCCAGCCACTCAGCGATGGCAAGGCCGGCGAGGCGGATGATAAGAAGTCAGCAGCCGTCGAGACTGAGGTCGTGGAGAAGGTGGTCTACAGGCCGACCCGCAAGCGACTGCCGAAGTCGCGGCCGAGCCGTACGACGTCGTTCTCCGTGGGCGGGGCCGAAGGATACATGACCTCTGGTTCCTATCCTGACGATGGTTTGGGTGAGGTGTTCCTGAAGCTCGGCAAGCAGGGCTCGACTCTGGCGGGCGTGATGGATGCCTTCTCGATTGCCGTGTCCATCGCCCTGCAGTACGGGGTGCCACTGGAAACCTTCGTGCAGAAGTTCACCAACCTGAAGTTCGAGCCCGCCGGCCTGACCGACGACCCGGACATCCGGATGGCGCAGTCGATCATGGATTACATCTTCCGGCGGTTGGCCTTGGACTACTTGTCCTTCGACGAGCGAGCCGAGCTCGGTATCTACACCGCCACCGAGCGCGCGCGTCAGGTTGAAACGGGGTCGTACCTGCCGGCGGAGGAAGAGCTCACGGAGGCGGAGTCGCTCAAGAATGATCCGGGCGACGAGGTCCGAACCGACGAGATGGACAGAGCAGGGGCAAAGCCGGCTCCTGTCACCGCTCGTACGACATCGGAGCTCTTCGAAGAGATCACCGGTACCAGCGTCGATGCGCCGCTTTGCCTCACCTGTGGCACCAAGATGCGTCCCAGCGGTAGCTGTTACGTCTGCGAAGGCTGCGGATCGACCAGCGGCTGCAGCTGAACGCGATCAGTCCTCCCTTTGATCTCCAAGTTGTCAGAAACTGAGCACCCTATAGCGTGCTGAGATTCTGACAACTCGGAGATTAGGGTTCCGGGCCGGGGTGTCGGTGAGAGCAGGCATGATGGCGGGCATGTCAGTGCCCGCTACCGCCGGTCACGCGGCAGCGGTCCTAACCCGTACGATCGCGGCCCTGGCCGGACCCGACGCCCGACCCCGCGCCGACCAGGTGCGTGCCGTCGAGCAGCTCGTGGAGCACCGCCGCAGGGTCCTGGTCGTGCAGGCCACGGGCTGGGGCAAGTCGGCGGTCTACTGGGCGGCCACGGCAGCACTGCGGGAGCTGGGCACCGGGGCCACCCTGGTTGTCTCGCCGCTGCTGGCGCTGATGCGCGACCAGATCGCGGCGGCCGCACGGGCTGGCCTGCGCGCCGCCACCATCAACTCCACCAACGTGGACGACTGGTCGAGCGTGCTGGACGAGCTGCGCGGCGGCCGGCTGGACATATTGCTGATCTCGCCGGAGCGGCTGGCCAACCCGCGGTTCGCCGCCGAGCTGCCCGAGCTGCTGCGCGGGTGCGGGCTGCTGGTCATCGACGAGGCCCACTGCGTCTCGGATTGGGGCTTCGACTTCCGGCCCGACTACCAGCGGCTTACCCGCACCCTGCTGCAACTCGCGCCGGATACGCCCGTGCTGGCTACGACCGCTACGGCCAACCAGCGGGTCACCGCGGACGTGGCGGCCCAGCTCGGGTCAGAGACTGTCACGTTGCGGGGCTCGCTCGCCCGAGCCTCTCTCCGGCTAGCTGTGGTACCCGGACTCAACACACTCGAGGGGTACGCCTGGGTGGCGGAGGCGCTCCGCACGCTCCCAGGCTCCGGCATCGTATACGTGCTGACCGTGGCCGAGACCGAGCGGCTGGCTGCGTTCCTCACCAACCAGGGGCTGGACGTCGCTGCGTACTCGGGACAGTCCGACAACCGCGAGGCCCTTGAGCGACAGTTGCGGCGCAACGACATCAAGGCGCTGGTCGCGACCTCGGCGCTGGGGATGGGCTTCGACAAGCCAGACCTCGCGTTCTGCATCCACCTGGGCTCGCCGGCCTCGCCGGTGGCCTACTACCAGCAGATCGGCCGGGCCGGGCGCGCGCTGGATGACGCCATCGCCGTCTTGGTGCCCGGACCAGCAGATGAGCGGATCTGGGAGTACTTCGCCACCTCCGGCATCCCGACCGACGAGCCGGTGGAACGCATCCTGGAGGCGCTCGCCGACGGCTCGCAGTCGCTGGGCGGCATCGAGATGGCCACCGGCATCCGCCGCAGCCGGCTGGAGACGCTACTCAAGATCTTGGCGGTGGACGATGTGGTCGCGAAGACCCGCGAAGGCTGGGAAGCTACCGGCCGGGCGTGGCACTTCGACGAGCAGAAGTGGTCCGATCTGCATCGCGTACGCGCCGCCGAGGCCGACCTGATGCGCGGGTACGCCCACGGCGCTGGCTGCCTGATGCAGTTCCTCCAGCGCGCCCTGGACGACCCTGATCCGCGGCCGTGCGGCCGCTGCTCGGTGTGCGACTGCCGCCTCCCGGCGCCGGGTTCGCGACCCAGCACGGAGCTGGTGGATGCGGCGAGGCGGTTCCTCCGCGGCCAGGACGTGGTGATCGAGCCCCGGAAGCTCTGGGTGAGCGGCTTGCCCGGCCGCAGGGGCAAGATCGTGGGCGCGGCGCCGGGTCGGGCGCTGGCGTTCGCTGATGACCCGGCCTGGGGCGACGCGCTGAGCGCGCTGTGGCAGCGGGACGCCCCGGCCCCGCCGGAAGTGCTGGACGGGCTGGTGCAGGTGCTGGTGCGCTGGTCTGCCAGCTGGGAGAGGCCGGTCGCGGTGGTGCCGATGCCGTCCCGGCGGTTCCCGCTGCTGGTCGGTTCGCTCACCGAGCACGTGGCGCGGGTCGGCCGGCTGCCGCTGGTCGAAGCCGTGGTCGTGACAGGGCCGCCCCCGACTGCCGAGGCCGCGTCCGCCGTGCGGGCACGGGACCTACTGGCCCGGACGAGCGTACGCGACAGCGTCGTCTTCGACGGTCCGGTGCTGTTGGTGGACGACACCGTACGGACCCGCTGGACCATCACGGTCGCGTCGGCGTTGCTGGTGGAAGCCGGCGCCACCCAGGTACTGCCGCTGGCCGTCCATCTGCTGCCGTGACCCCCCGGTTCCTCCGAGTTGTCACATCTATGGGGACGAGAGCGACCAGCGAACCAGCCCGAGGGGGCGGGATTCCAGATCCCCGCCGAGGTTGAGGGAACACTTCTGGCCCGTACGCGTTACCACAACATGGTTGATGACCATGAGGCGATGGACGCCTACTCCGCTGCGGTGACCATGGTGGTCCAACGGGTCTTGCCGAGCGTGGCGAGCCTCCGGGTCCGGTCCCGGCTGGGCGAGGGCGCGGGCAGCGCGAGTGTGTTGACCGCCGATGGCTTCATGCTGACCAGCGCGCATGTCGTCGAGGGATCCAGTGCGGTGCTGGCTGCCTTCGCGGACGGCACCGAGATGACCGCCGATGTGGTCGGCAGAGATGCGTTCTCCGATCTGGCCGTGCTACGCGCCCGAGGTGAGGTTCCCAGCCCGGTCACGCTCGGCGACGCGAGCCAGTTGAAAGTCGGCCAGCTTGTGGTTGCAGTAGGCAACCCGCTGGGTTTGGCCGGGAGCGTCACCGCCGGCATCGTTTCGGCGCTGGGCAGATCGCTGCCAACGCGGCAGGGCCGCGTGGTCGATGAGGTGATCCAGACCGACGCTGCCCTGAACCCAGGCAACAGCGGTGGAGTGCTCGCCGACAGCCGAGGCCGGATGGTCGGAGTCAACACGGCGGTAGCCGGTATCGGCGTGGGCCTCGCAATCCCGATCAACGAGACAACAGAGCGCATCATTAGCGCCTTGATGACCTCCGGTCGAGTACGCCGGGCCTGGCTTGGGATCGCGGGCAGCCAAGCTCCGCTACCACCGCCACTGGCGAAGAAACTGGGCCGGCGCGAGGGCCTTCGCGTGGCGCAAGTGATCGCTGGCAGCCCTGCAGATAGTGCTGGGCTGAGATCAGGTGACATCGTCGTCGCCGTCGCCGGCACATCGCTTGGCTCGAGCACCGAGCTGCAACGGCGCATGGTCGAGGATGCTATTGGCCGCCGGGTGGAGATCACCGTCTGGCGCAACGGCGCTCTGGTCGACGTCATCGCCGTGCCGCGTGAGCTCACCGAATCTGCGAGTTGAGGTTCTCAATCGCCTTCACTGCAAGGGAAAGGGCGATTGGGCCAGGGCCGGGGTGTCGCTGAGCCTCACCGATGCCACCCATTTCACCCACCAGAATCCTCGGCGATGTGGCGCAACGAGCCGCACCGGCGCACCATGTGCAGGTTCTAGCGGCTCACCCTGATAGCCGGTCGCGAGCCACAGAGACCCGGCCTGGTCTGCTGGAAAGCGCCGGCTGTAACCAGTGATGCTCACGACCTCGATGCTGGCAGCGTTGGCCAGATGCTCCGAAGGGAGCAGATCGGCAAGGCTGACGGCTGTCCACTCCGCGTCGGTGTACCAGCCGCTGGTGCAGTCGAGTCGCGCTGCGACGGTCGTGGAGCGTGACCTGAGATCGGCCACCGATAACTCCGTTCCGGCGACATGGACGCGGTCGTCAGCTCCCAGCGCCGGGACTTGGTCGAAAAGCCAGATCGTGGCCGGAATCGCGTCTGCGCGTACGTAGTGGGACCCCGTGGCGCTTCTGCTCGCTGAGGCGGATCCGGCCAGCCGACCGATGCCCTCGAGCGTGGCGTAGGCCGCGGCAACGCCGGCGGTCAAGGCGCCGGTACGCAGCAGCGTGCGGCGGGACAAGTCGAGGCGGCGCAGGCGTTGCCGTTGGTGACGCAGTACGTGCCAGGCGAACAGCGGCGCCGCCAGTGCTGCTGACCCGACATGGACCTGTATGGGGCTCAATCGCCACACCACCCCGTACCCAACGAAGACCTCGACGAGGCCGGAAATGATGCAGACTGCGATTAGCACCATCAGGACGAGGCTGGCGGCTCGCAGGGCCGGAGCGCGCCGAACGATCACCGTCTTCCACGGCACGAGCGACACGACGGCAAGCCCGAACAGGCCATGGACCACCGTTGCAAGCGTCGCCGGGATTGGCGTACCGGCCGCAAAGGCCAGGACACCGGTCGCCGCGGCACAGATCAGGACGACGAGCAGTGCCACATTGGTACGGCGACCCGCACGTCGCAGGCGGCCGATCGAGCTGAGCCAGCTGATCATGGGTAGCGTCGATCAGGACCGATCGGGGCGCGCGGGTCAGTCGGAGGCTGGGGCCACAGTCCTGGCGGGCCTACACCCGGCCGCACCATGGTGGGCGGCGGTGGAGGAAACACGATGTACGGCCTGAGCAACGCCGCTCGCTGCAGCAGCAGGCTCATCCGCTGATTGAGATCTGGCGGGGCAGTGCCGTTCACGGCTCGGTTGTGCAGGAAGGCGACCTCGGTCATCGTCTGCTGGTACGCCCGGAGCGCTGCGGCGGCCGGCTTGCCGCCGATGCGCTTGGCATACCTACGCGCCGACATGCGGTCAGACAGTCGGGCTATCCAGCGAATCTCCTCGGGTCTGATCCAGCCCATCTGCGCGATTTGTTGCAGCGCGGAGGTGAGCATTTTGCCCTCGCGGGAGCGAGCCCAGATAGCGACCGCCAACACGACCACCAGCAGCGGCAAGATGATCGCGCCATACGCAAACAGGAAGCCCTGGCCGCCCCAGAAGGTACTGCCGTTCCAGATCCCGTGCATCACGACAGCCGCTAAGAAACCAAGGATGGGCGCCATGACCCGCACGGCTGGGCGACGGGTTGAGACGGCAATCCCGATGCCGATGCCAGTTGCGGCGGTGAACAGCGGGTGCGCGAACGGACCCATGATGCCCCGAAGGAAGAACGTCACCTCGAGCTGCCCGGCCTGCAGCGACTGTAGGTAATAGACGACGTCCTCGACGAAGGCGAATCCGATCCCGACAAGTGCGCCGTAAATGATCCCGTCGAGCAGGCCGTGCATCTCCGAACGGCGGAAGATCACGATTGCGACCAGAAACAAGCCCTTGCCGAACTCCTCGATCAAGGGCGCGGCCACTGCCGTATCGACGAATTGATTGGTCCCTGGGAGGCCGAAGAGCAAGGCTTCGGCCACGAAGCTCAGCGCGACAGCGGCGACGGCGCCCCAACCGAGTGCGGCCAGCCGATACCGCGCCGGCTCCGGTTCATATCGATCGAGCCAGAAGCAGATCAAGATCACCACTGGGAAGGACAGCGCGGCCAACAGCGTGGTGATCAACGCGCCCACCGGACCTGCGATAAGAAAGATCAAGATCGCAATTGCCAGGCCACCGAGGCCTAGGACGATCATGGTGACCCAGGTCAATGCGGAGCGTGGACGGCGAATCAAGGCAGGCGGTGGAACAGGCAACGAGACGGGACGTGGCGCGCCCGCGGGAGGCATCGCCGGCTGGATCACTGCTCATCTCCGTTCCGTCCACGGTCCACCCGCATCCGAGTTGACCGCCTCACTCAACGATAGGCAGTGGGCCATGCCAGTCCGTCGGTATGGCACCTGGCGGCTCGTACCGCGGGCAACGAGGTGAATTACGGGTTGCGAGATGGCTCGAATCAGCCATCCCGGCTGCCGCGTACAGTCGCCGGTATGGACGCGCTGCCGGCAGTTCATCCACGACCGGGTCTGCCAACAAGGGTCAGCGTCTATGAGGTTGGACCGCGTGACGGGCTGCAGGCCGAGAAGGTTGTTGTGCCGCTGCCCGTCAAACTGGAGCTCATTGATCGGCTCGGCGAGGCCGGCCTCGCCGTCATTGAGGCAACCAGCTTTGTTTCGCCACGGTGGATCCCTCAGCTGGCCGATGCCGACGAGCTGATGGCGGGGTTGCGGCGCCGTCCTGGCGTTCGTTACCCCGTTCTCGTGCCCAATCAGCAGGGTTTCGAGCGTGCCATGGCAGCTGGAGCCGATGAGCTTGCGATCTTCGTCTCCGCGACCGAGAGCTTTGCCCTGCAGAATTTGGGGACGACCCTCGATGGTGCGATCGAGATGGCTGCACCGGTGGTTGCGGCCGCCGGTGTCAGCGGGATTCCGGTGCGCGGCTATGTGTCGATGTGCTTTGGTGACCCGTGGGAGGGGGAAGTCGACCCTGGACGTCCCGCAGCTGTCGCGGCCCGCCTCGTGGAGCTCGGCTGCTCGACCATCAGCCTCGGTGACACCATCGGTGTCGCCACCGCAGGTCAGGTCGTCGCGGTGTTGGACCGGGCGGAAGCAGCCGGAGTGCCGCGCGACCGGATCGCGCTGCACCTACACGACACCTACGGCCAGGCTCTGGCGAATGTTCTGGCCGGTTTGGAGGCTGGGATCGCCGAGTTCGACTCCTCGGCCGGGGGACTCGGTGGTTGCCCGTACGCGAAATCGGCGACTGGCAACTTGGCAACCGAGGATCTGGTGTGGATGCTCGACGGCCTCGGCATCGAGACCGGTGTCGACCTGCCGGCTCTGGTCAAGACCAGCCGTTGGCTCGCCACCGAATTGGGCCGTCCGTCGCCATCTCGGGTGGTTGCCGCGTGGGCTGCCTGAACGCTTGCGTTACTGTCGCGGAACTGGTGTCGCGCTGTGGCTCGGAGAGGGGGTGTAGATGTCCGACATCGACGACTTCGATCTCGACCGGAGTACCGCTCAGGCGTGGGCTGAGTTCCAAAGCCGGTTGAGTGAAGTCATCTCGATGATCGACGACTCCGCTGACCTCACTATCGGTACTGAGTCCGGGAGCGATGGTCCGCCGCCTTTCGTCAGACTGAGTAGCCCTCGGCGGGATGTCATCAGATGCGAGGCTGCCAGCAACGCGGTGCTCGGAGATGATTTTCAACTTTCCTCGGAGCTGGTCGCCCGGATGGAACGGCTCGGCTGGCAGGCGCCTACCGTCGGCGGTGAACACAGTTCGGCGGCCGAGGTCGCCCAGCCAACGGCCAACTTCTGGGTGGAGCTGCCCCAGGTGGAATCTGATCGGATAAGCGAGCTCGCAGTCTCCGCACTACGCGACGTTTACGGCGTCCAGCACCCCATCTTCCTCTCACCCGACCAACTCGCCGAAGTACTTCAGCCCGCTCCGCCGCTCATCGAGGGTGGGGCTTCGGTCGAGGTCCTGGAGCTGGAACGCACCGACCTTACGCCGACCATGCCACGTGATCAGCAACATCTGAACGGCCTTGTCGACGCCGAGCTTGCGGAGATGTACGGCCATCGGCCGATCCGCGACGCTGAGGGTGACGTAGCGATCAGAGTCGGATCGACCATGCTGTTCCTCCGAACCTCCAGGGACGGTCAGGAGGTTGTGATCTTCGCGGCAGTCGTGCACGACGTCGCGGGTCGGTCTCGAGCCGCCGAGGTGCTCAACGACTTGAACGTCGAGGCTCGATGGGTGAAGTTTCAGCTCATCCGAGACCGAGTCTTCGTCACCATTTCGGTGTTGTCGCGGCCCTTCGTGCCGGCTCACCTGCACCAGGCCGTACGCATCCTCTCTGATGTCGCAGACGGCATCGATGATGAGCTCGCCGCCAAACTCAACGGTCGCACGACCTTCAGTGACGACGAATCACGCTGAGGACACCTGCAGGCCGTGCCCTTGTCACAGCTCTGCGCCGGGGCGCACCGCCACTCGCAGGTAGATTGGTCCTCGTGATGGATCCCCGGCAGCTCTACACCTTGAACGAGGCGGTCGTCGCCAAGCTCAAGGACCATCGCCCCGTGCTGATCCACCAGCTGGACGGATTCGTCGACGCCGGGCAGGCCGGCCGACTGTTCTCCGCGAACTTGCTGGAGAACCTCGAGCATGAGGTGCTCGCCGAATTCGACCATGACCAGCTGCACGACTACCGCAGCCGCCGACCCGCGATGATCTTCGATACCAATCGGTGGAAGTCCTATGCGGACCTGCATCTGCGCATCTACCGCGTCAGGGACGGCCACGGCGAAGTATTCCTGCTGTTCAGCGGGCCTGAGCCGGACGTGCAATGGGAGCGGCTTGCCGCCGCCATCGTCGGGCTGATCGAGGAGTTCGGCGTACGCATGACGGTCGGCGTGCATGGCATTCCGATGGCGGTGCCCCACACTCGTCCGATTACCTTGACGGCGCACGCGACCGACGCCTCACTGATCAAGGGCTATCGAAGCTGGATTGATCGCGTGGAGGTGCCCGCGAGCTTCACAGGGCTGCTGGAGTTCCGCCTCGGCCAGATGGATCGCAAGGCCATGGGCTTCGCGGCGCACGTGCCGCACTACCTGGCTCAGGCGTCATTTCCGGAGGCGACTCTCACACTGACCCGCTCCCTCAACCAAGCCACCGGCTTGGCGGTGCCGCTTGAACCGCTGGAGAAGGCATCCGCGAGTAATCTGGCCGACATCGCCGAGGAGATGGCTACCTCGACCGAAGTCCAGGAGCTGGTGGCGACCCTCGAGCAGCAATACGACGCGCTGCAAGTCGAACAACCAGATCGCGTGCCGAGCGCAGAGGAGATTGCCGCCGAGTTCGAGAGGTTCCTTGCCGAACGCGAGAAGGACGACTGAGCTGCGGCTCGATGACTTGCTGGACCGCGGGGCACTCGCCGAAAGACTCCGGCTTGCCGGCTGCGTGTTTGCTGAGGATGAGGCCGAGCTTCTGCTGACGACCGCGACAACGCCTGACGAACTCGAACAGATGGTCCGGCAACGGGTGCGGGGAATTCCTCTGGAGCAGATCGTCGGGTGGGCCGAGTTCGGTGGCCTGCGGATTGCCGTCGAACCGGGCGTCTTCGTGCCCCGGCGGCGTACCGAACTCCTGCTGCACCAAGCCCCGAGGCTCGCTCCACCACAACCAGTGATCGTCGAGCTCTGCTGCGGATCGGGTGCGCTGGCACTCGCCGTCGCGTCGACGCTGCCGCAGGTTGAGCTGTACGCCACCGACATCGACCCTGCCGCGGTGCGCTGCGCCGGCCGCAACCTCGCTGGCCTTGCTGGCGTGCTCCAGGGCGACCTTTTTGAGCCACTGCCGACCTCCCTGGTCGGCCGGATAGACCTGCTGCTCGCCAACGCCCCCTACGTCCCGACCGGCTCAATCCCGCTGATGCCCCCCGAGGCTCGCCTGTACGAGCCCTTGGTGGCACTGGATGGCGGCTCGGACGGGCTTGACGTGCAGCGGCGGATCATCGCCGGCGCGAGGCGCTGGCTTGCGCCGAACGGTCGGCTGCTGGTGGAGACCAGCCGAAGTCAGGCGTCCGCGAGTGTTGCGGCCTTCGAGCACCACGGACTGGAGGCCCAGGTCGTCATTTCCGATGAGCTCGATGCGACCGTGGTCGTTGGTGGGCCGGTAGCGGCTGGCAGTCCAAACACCAGCTGGGAAGTGGAGCACTAGGCTCCTCGTGTGCCCCAGTCCGTCACCGAGCTCATCGACCTCTTGGACTTGGAGGAGATCGAGATCGGACTGTTCCGGGCGCGCCAGCCCAACACGCAACTGCAACGCGTCTTCGGCGGACAGGTGCTGGCGCAGGCACTCGTGGCCGCCGCTCGGACGGTGGCCGTCACCCGAGTGCTGCACTCATTGCACGCCTATTTTCTGCTTCCGGGCCGGACGGACATTCCAATCGTGTACGACGTCGAGGCGGTGCGCGACGGCGGCTCGTTCTCATCCCGGCGGGTGGTCGCCCGACAAGGTGGCAAGGTGATCTTCTACCTGTCGAGCTCCTTTCACGAGGTGGAGGAGGGCTTTGAGCACCTCGACCCGGTGCCAGAGGATGTGCCGCCGCCCGATGAGTGTCCCAAGCTCGGTGAGGTGCTCTTCAAGGCATCGGGTCGGCCAATCTCATTCTGGGAACGGGAGTGGGGAGTCCTCGATGTTCGTTATGTCGGCGACTCTCGGCCCGGTGGCGCACTGGCCAATACGCGACATCCCGCGCGTGCTCGGGTCTGGGTACGCGCAGATGGGTCGCTGCCCGACGACCGTCGGCTGCATCACGCTGCGCTGGCTTATGCCAGCGACCTGACTTTGCTCTCGGCGACCACGGTGCCACACGGAGTGTTGATCGGGCTCACCGTGCAGGCCACCTCGATCGACCACGCCATGTGGTTTCATCGCCCATTCCGGGCCGACGAATGGTTGCTCTACGACCAGGTCTCACCATCGGCCTCGAATGGCCTCGGGCTCGCGACCGGCCGCCTCTTCCAAAACGGTGTGCTGGTCGCCAACGTTGCCCAAGAAGGCCTGATCCGCCCCCTCAGCACGTCATGAGCGCCCGAGCGAAGAGAAGACGTGCGGGACCGAGTGGAACGAAGCTGCAGACTGCTCGCCGAGCGTCGGAGCGGCGCGCTGCCGATTGGAGGAGAAATGAGCGAAACGCCCAACGAGAATGGGTAGCTCTGCAGCGGAGGCGTTTCGCGAAGAACGACGACAACGGCAGCTCCCGGCGCCGCGTGCGCGAGGCGAGCCTCAAAAGAAAAGGGGGCGATCCGGAGGGGGAATCCGGATCGCCCTTGGGGCTGCTGGGAAGTCGCTTTGAGGTCGTTGGCGCGTGGGGGTTACGCAGCCAGGACCGACTTCCCCCGCAGCTTGGCAATGGCATGACGCTCGATCTGACGGACGCGCTCTGCGGTGATACCCCAGATCGCACCGATATCGGCGAGCTTGGCCTGACGGCCGTCGATGAGTCCATAGCGGCGGCGAACGACGTCGGCGGAGCGCTCGTCCAGCGAGGCGAGCATGTCCTCCAGTCGAGCGTGCTCCTCAGCATCCAAGAAGACCTCGTCTGGACCGGGCATCGGCTCACGCGCGATCAGATCGCCCAAGGCGGTGTCGCCGCCCTCCTCGACTGGCGCATCGAGGCTGACGTGATCGCGGCCATAGCGCATCAGGTCAAGGACGCGCTCCGGCTCAAGATCCATTTCGGCAGCGATCTCTGTGATCTCCGGGTCGCGCCCGAGCCGCCGTTCCAGCGTCCTTCGGACGGCGCCGACCTGATTCACCTGCTCGGCCACATGAACCGGCAGCCGAACGATCCGACCCTGTTGGGCGATTCCGCGGCTGATCGACTGACGGACCCACCACGTGCCGTATGTCGAGAACTTGAAGCCCTTGGTGTAGTCGAACTTCTCGACTGCACGGATAAGACCGGTATTGCCCTCCTGGACCAGATCCAAGAGCGGCATCTGAGAACGGCCGTATTTCCGCGCAACGGAGACCACCAAACGAAGGTTGGCGGTCACAAAATGCTGCATGGCCCGCCGGCCTTCCTCCACCAAGAACTCCAACTCAGCCTTGCTCGGGCGCTTGGCGTGTTTTCCACGCTCCGCAAGCGTCACGTCGCCAGAGAGGATGTGCTCCGCGTACAGACCAATTTCGACTGTCTTGGCGAGCTCAACCTCCTCTTCGGCGGTCAAGAGCGGCGTCTTGGCGATGCCTTCCAGATATAGGCCGACTGCATCCTTGCCATCGATGCCTTCGGATACTCGCGAGCGAGTAGTTGTTGCCACAGTGGGCCCCTTTCGAGTTCTTCACAAGGGAGAACGCATCAGGTACCGATTTGGATTCCTCGTACGCCCTGAAGAATCCCTGAGACCTACTCGGGGGTAACCCCGAGCAGTATTGCGGCCTCCTCATCGAGTGTTGGACGGCGTGCACCAGTGATTCGGAGCAGCGAGCTTTTCAGGATGTAATACCCTGCGCAACCCCGGGATACACGCCCCTCGAGGCGCTGCCGTCAGCTCTCTCGGCAGACACCGGCATTCGAGGTTCTGATCAGCCGTCGTTGGTTACCTCGCCAATGATCCAGGCGTACTCGAAAGCCAGCTCGTGCCAGCTCTTATAGCGTCCGCTTACTCCTCCGTGGCCCGCCACCATTTCGGTTTTGAGCAGGATCTGCCGTTCCGCAGAGTTGGTTGCGACGTGCCGGAGCGCAGCGATCCATTTGGCTGGTTCGACGTAGAAAACGCGGGTGTCGTTGAGGCTCGTGGTGGCCAGGATGGCCGGATGGTCCACGGCCCGCACATTCTCATACGGCGTGTAGGACTTCATATACGCGTAGACCTCGGGGTCGTGCAGCGGGTCACCCCACTCTTCCCACTCGATGACCGTAAGCGGCAGTTCAGGATTCAAGATCGTGGTAAGGGCGTCGACGAACGGCACCGCCGCATGGATGGCACGGAACCTCCCGGGCGCGAGGTTGGCTACCGCACCCATGAGCAGGCCACCAGCGCTGCCGCCACGGGCCGCCAGCCGTTCGGGTGAGGTGTACCCGTGCTCGATCAGATAGTCGGCGCACGCGACGAAATCGGTGAAGGTGTTCTTCTTTGCAAGCTTCTTGCCCTGTTCGTACCACGTCCGGCCGAGCTCACCGCCGCCACGGACGTGGGCAATGGCATAGACGATGCCACGGTCCAGCAGCGAGAGACGCGACACCGAGAAGCCGGGGTCCATCGATGCCTCGTACGACCCATACCCGTAGAGCAAGGCCGGTGCCGAGCCGTCCAGCGGAACGTCCGCCTTCCGCACGATCGACAACGGCACCCGAGTGCCGTCTGGTGCCGTAGCCCAGCCGCGCTCCTGGACGTAGTTGTCTGGCTGGTAGCTGCCGAACCGGGGATCATCGAGCACCGGGGTGCGCTTCAGCAAGGTCAGCTCTCGCGTTTTGAGGTGGTAGTCATAGACCGAATCAGGGGTTAGCAGCGATGCGTAGCCGAGGCGGATGGTTGCGCTCTCGTACTCGGACTCGCCCGGGGCGTCCACCACGTACAGAGGCTCGTCGAACGCGATATCAGTACCGGCCTGAAGGGTGCCGCCGGCGTCGCGCGGCATCACGTGCAGGCCGGTGAGCCCGTCGCGGCGCAGCGAGACGACCGCGTGACCGGCGTACGCGCTGACTGAGAGAATCCGGACCCCCTGCCGGTGCGGGATCACCGGCGTCCACTCGGTGTGGCTGGTGGCTGTCAGCGGCGCCTCAACGAGCTCGAAATCTTCGGCCCCATCGTTGTGCACGATCAGCAACCGATCGCCCGCGGGCTCGACGTCGTACTCAACTCCCTGGCGCCGGGGCGCAACGATCCGTGGCTCACCTTCGGGATCATCGGTACTGAGTAGCCGGAATTCTGAGGTGATCTTGCTTCCAGCTCCGATCACGATCCACCGATCATCGCGGCTTCCCCCGACGCCAAGCCAAAAACGCTCGTCAGACTCGGTTACTACCGCGACGTCTTGGGATGGGTCGGTGCCCAGGCGATGCCGCAGGACGACGTACGGTCGCCAGGCTTCATCTGCTCTGGTGTAGAAGAAGTGACTGTTCTTGGCCCAGGCGACGCCGTAGGCCGTGTCGCTGATTTGGTCCGGAAGCAATTCGCCTGAAACCAAATCCTTGATCATGATCGTGAAGCGTTCGGCGCCGGTCAGATCGACCGAGTACGCCAGCAGTCGGCCGTCGAGGGAGACACTGAACGCGCCGAGGGAGAAGAATTCATGGCCTTCGGCCTCGAGGTTGGCGTCCAACAGAACCTCTTCGCCGACGATCTCCTGTTCAGGGTCGGGCAGTTTTTCGCGATCACTCGCAATAACCCGGCAGTAGATCGGATACTCCGATCCTTCGACGGTGCGGACGTAGTACCAGTACGCCGAGCCCCCCGGGTGCGAGGTGTAGCTCGGCACGCTGAGATCCGTCTCCTTGGTCCGAGCTTTGATCTCGCTGAAGACAACGTCGGAGAGCTCGGAGAGGTGAGCGGTCTGGGCTTCGGTGTAGGCGTTCTCCGCCTCTAAGTAGCTGATGACCTCTGGGTTGTCCTTATCCCGCAGCCATTCGTACGGGTCGAGGAACACATCACCATGGTGCTTACGCGTTACCGGCTTACGCTTCGCGATGGGCGCAGCGGACGTAGTGGGAGCGTCGACGTACATGGTGGACGAGCGTAGCGGGCGCGAAGATCGCAGAGCCGGGCCGATCCTGTATTCCCGCTAGCGCGAGGATGCGTGAGGATAGCCCCATGGGAGCAGAGGTCGACGCGACAGAGTTCACGCGGGAGGACCGCAAGCGTCACCGAGACAAGGTCCGCAAGGGCCTGGATGTGTTGGCCCGGATGCTGACCGAGTCCCGCTTCGACTTCGAGCGACCGATGGCGGGCCTAGAGATCGAGCTCAACCTGGTGGACATGGATTGCCAGCCGGCCATGCGTAACGCGGAAGTACTGGCCGCGATTGCCGATCCGTCATTCCAGACAGAGCTGGGCCGCTTCAACATCGAGATTAATGTCGCGCCCCGGCGGCTGGCCGAGGCCGGATTCACATCCTTTGAACAGTCGGTGCGAAAGTCGCTGAACGACGCAGACCCGCGGGCAAAGGCTATCGGCGCCCAGCTGGTGATCATTGGCATCTTGCCAACCTTGATGCCGCATCACGTCACCCTGGACAGTGTCAGCGAGAACCCGCGTTACTCAATGCTTGACCAGCAGATCTTCGCCGCACGTGGTGAAGATCTGGAGATCATCATCGACGGAGTAGAGCGGCTGGCGATGGTGTCGAACACGATCATGCCTGAGGCCGCGTGCACCTCGACCCAGGTGCATCTTCAGGTGAGTCCTGACGACTTCGCCGGCTATTGGAACGCTGCCCAGGCAATCGCCGGCGTACAGGTCGCGTTGGGCGCGAACTCTCCATTCTTGTTCGGGAAGCATCTCGTCTCGGAGTCCCGCATCCCGCTGTTTGAGCAGAGCACCGACACACGCAGTGAGGAGCTGAAAGCCCAGGGCGTGCGGCCGCGCGTGTGGTTCGGGGAGCGTTGGATTACCTCCATCTTCGACCTCTTCGAGGAAAATTCGCGGTACTTTCCCGCGTTGTTACCGATCAGCTCAGACGAGGATCCCGTCGCTGTACTCGATAACGGCGGGGTACCGCAGCTGGACGAACTCCGGCTTCACAACGGCACCATTTACCGCTGGAACCGGCCCGTTTACGACGTGAGCGGCGACAGCCCGCACCTGCGGGTGGAAAACCGGGTGCTGCCGGCAGGGCCGACCGTCGTGGACACTATGGCCAGCGCTGCCTTCTTCGCCGGGCTGGTACGCGCCTTGGCCAATGAAGAGCGCCCGATCTGGACCCAGATGTCTTTCCAAGCGGCCGAGGAGAACTTCGTGTCGGGAATTCGGCACGGTATCAATGCCGAGGTCTATTGGCCCCAGGTAGGCCAGGTCCGCGTAGCTGAACTGGTCGTACGCAAGCTGTTGCCATTGGCCGCGGAAGGCCTGCGTCAATGGGAGGCCGACGAGGCCGAGATCGGCCGCCTGCTTGGCATCATCGAACACCGCTGCCTGCGTACGGCCAATGGCGCAACTTGGCAGGTCGCCGAGGTTGCGCGACGTGAGCAAGCCGGAGAATCCAGAGAGGAAGCGCTCCGAGGGATGCTCGCCAGCTACCTGCCGCTGATGCATAGCAACGAACCGGTCCACACCTGGGAGGTGCGCTGATGTCAGAGACGATTCAGTCCCCATCCGATCGAGGCCGCCCCGGACAGGCCGAGCTGCCTACCCAGTCGTTGCCTGCGGAAGCTCAGCCTCTGATTGTCGTCGGCTACTCCGCGAAGCCTGAAGGACGCGCGGCCCTGCAGCGCGCATTGAGCGAGGCCAAATTACGTGGCGCAGCGCTGGTGGTGGTAGACACATCGCCTGAAGTGGAAACCGATGACCTGGCCGCCGAGCTCGGCGCCTCAGGGGTCAGCTACGAGATCCGGACCCCAGCCGACGTGCACGATTCGGCGGAGGAGCTGATCAGAATAGCCGAGACGACTGCTGCCGACTTCATCGTTATCGGGCTTCGTCGCCGATCTCCGGTCGGCAAGTTGCTGTTGGGTAGCAATGCTCAGCGGGTGCTGCTGGACGCGGCCTGCCCAGTCCTCGCGGTGAAGGCGGAGCCGGGCGCCGGATAGGCCGTGTTTGATTGCTTCGCTCCGCTCAGCGCGGATCGCGCTGGGAAGCTGCCTACCTTGTCGTCGCTCGCCGACGAGAAGCGTGTCGGCTCCCTCCGTATACATTGCTCGCTCCGCTCGCGGAGGCCGGCGCTCGTGAGCCGCTGCCTTCCTCACTCACTCGCAGACGAAAGACGTGTCTGCTCGCTCGCTCGTCCAGGACAGCGGCGCGCCAGCCTAGCTCCGCACGGCAGCGCGCGATCCGAGTTACCGACACACCATTTCGCGATCGGACGGGACGTTTGGAGATTCGTGTCAGAATACCGGTGGAGCACCTATTGACATCCAATGGGCGTTGCCTGCCCTAGATCCGCCAGGTCAGTCCGAGAGGCACTTTGTGACACCCCCCTCCAAACTTCCCTCCAAACTGCACACATCGGCTCGCGCGGTGGCTGCGTCCACAAGCCGGGCTCGGCAAGAAACAGTTCCGATCAAAAAGGCCACGTCGGCTAAGAAGGCTCCTGCCAAGAAGGCGACGTTGAAGCCAGTCGACAGCACCCCTGCCAAGAAGGCTGCGGCCGCGCAGCCGGTCGCTGAGGAGCAGGTGCAGGTGCCGCTGGCAGCGGAGCCCGAGGCAGTTGACGAGGTGGAGCTGGAGGACCTCGCCCTGGAGCCGCTGGAAGTCGAGACAGAGACGGAAGCGCTGACCGCTGATGTGGTGGTCGACCTCGAGAGTGAGGAGGTCGTGCTCACCGTCGGCAAGAAACGGAGCCTCGACGACATCGACGAGTCGTCGTTCGAGCCCGCCGAAGAGGCGAAGCTCGAAGAGGAACTGACCGAAGATCAGGGCTTCACCCTGTCGGAGGCCGACGACGCCGACGAGCCCGAGCAGCAGGTGATGGCAGCCGGCGCCACGGCTGACCCAGTGAAGGACTATCTGAAGCAAATCGGCAAGGTCGCGTTGTTGAACGCCGAGCAGGAGGTCGAGCTTGCGAAGCGGATCGAAGCCGGACTGTTTGCCGACGAAAAGATCAATGACGATCACACCAAGATCAAGACGTCACAGCTTGATGACTACGGATGGATCGCCGAGGACGGTCGCCGCGCCAAGAATCACCTGCTGGAGGCCAACCTCCGCCTAGTGGTCTCGTTGGCCAAGCGCTACACCGGCCGGGGAATGCTCTTCCTCGATCTCATCCAGGAGGGCAATCTTGGGCTGATCCGGGCGGTCGAGAAGTTCGACTACACGAAGGGCTACAAGTTCTCCACCTACGCGACATGGTGGATTAGGCAGGCGATCACGCGCGCGATGGCCGACCAGGCTCGTACCATCCGCATTCCTGTGCACATGGTCGAGGTGATCAACAAACTGGCCCGTGTGCAGCGCCAGATGCTGCAGGATCTTGGCCGGGAACCGACACCGGAGGAGCTGGCGCGCGAGCTCGACATGACTCCGGAGAAGGTCGTCGAGGTTCAGAAGTACGGGCGAGAGCCGATCTCGCTGCACACCCCGCTCGGCGAGGACGGCGACTCGGAGTTCGGAGACCTCATCGAGGATTCGGAGGCCGTCGTTCCGGCGGATGCCGTGAGCTTCACCCTGCTGCAGGAGCAGCTACACGACGTACTCGACACCCTCAGCGAGCGCGAAGCCGGGGTGGTCTCGATGCGCTTCGGCTTGACGGATGGCCAGCCCAAGACCCTTGACGAGATCGGCAAGGTGTATGGGGTGACGCGCGAGCGCATCCGGCAGATCGAGTCCAAGACGATGAGCAAGCTGCGCCACCCGTCCCGCTCTCAGGTGCTCAGGGATTATCTCGACTAGGCAATACTGCGGCTGAGTCCAACTCGGCTGGACAAAGTAGACCGGCCCCAACCGTGCTGGATGGGGCCGGCCGCGTTGTCTCAGGGTCTAGCTGATCTGCTGCGTCTCGTCGTGGATCGTCAGCGCCACCTGCTTGAGCTTGTCAGCGTGCTCTTTGCTGTGATGTGAGCAGAAGAGGAGGTCGAACCCGCTGGCCATGGTGACTCGTACATAGGCTTGGGCGCCGCACCGATCGCAACGATCAGAGGCGTTCAAGGGCGAACCTTCGATGACAGGAGTGCTCACGGTGGGCCTCCCTTCCTGACGATCAGATGATCTTGCCGTTCTGAGCCATGCACATTCGGTGATACACGGGCCCGCATTCTTCAACATCTCGTCTGGGTCTGATTGTTCCGTCTCCGCATCTCGAGGCAATGACTGTTGTGTAACGAATCCTGTGAATCGTTCACCCTCGCCGTTGTACCGCCGTCAACGATTCGAGTCCGACACGCAGTTCGGATTGCTCCCTTGAGGCCCATGCAGACGCCGGCCGCGAGGTACTCTCGGCGCGTGCCAACTGCCAATCCAGCAACGGAAAGCCGTGAGTATGAGGCTCGGCACCTGCTGGTTTTGGAGGGTCTTGAGGCAGTTCGAAAACGGCCCGCGATGTACATCGGCTCGACCGACACCAGGGGGCTGATGCACTGCTTGTGGGAAATTATCGACAACGCAGTCGACGAAGCGCTCGGCGGATACGGCAAGGAGATCTTCGTCACACTGCGCCCTGACGGTGGCATCTCGGTGCGAGATCAGGGTCGTGGCATCCCGGTGGACAAAGAGCCCCGGACCGGCCTGTCCGGGGTGGAAGTGGTCTTCACCAAACTGCATGCGGGGGGCAAGTTCGGCGCCGGTTCCTACAACGCGACGGGCGGGTTGCACGGCGTCGGTTCGTCAGTTGTCAACGCGCTGTCGAGTCGGCTTGATGTCGAGGTGGACCGCAACTCCGCCACGTGGGCGATGTCATTCCGCCGCGGCGTGCCTGGAACATTCGACGGGCCCGGACCGACGGCGAAGTTCACCCCCGGGAGTAGCCTCCGCAAGATCGGTCGGGTGCCGAAGGGTACGACCGGCACACGGGTGACGTACTGGCCCGATCGGCAGATCTTCCTCCACGACGCTCAGCTGTCGTTTCGGGATCTCCAAGACCGCGCCAGGCAGACAAGCTTCCTGGTACCCGGATTGGCGCTCCAGATCGCTGACACGCGTACTGCAGACGGCATCGACGAGACCTATCTGCACCAGGGCGGTATCTCGGAGTTCTGCGAGTTTCTTGCGCCCGACCAGGCCGTCACCGATGTGATCCGGCTTCGGGGCACCGATCGGTTCACCGAGACCGTTCCCGTCCTGGACGAAGCGGGCCACATGGAGCCGGCTGACATCGAGCGTGATCTCGAGATCGATATCGCTATCCGCTGGGGTGAGGGCTACGAGACGCGCACCCAGTCGTATGTGAACATCATCGCGACACCAAAGGGTGGCACCCATGTCGCTGGCTTCGAGCGCGGACTGACCAAGGCATTCATGAACGTCCTCCACAACACTCGACTGCTGAAAAACGGTGATGAAGTGCTCAAGGAGGACGTGCTGGAGGGCATGACAGCCGTGGTCACCGTACGGCTGGCTGAGCCGCAGTTCGAGGGTCAGACCAAGGAGGTGCTCGGCACGCCTGCGGTGTCACGGCTGGTAACCAAGGTGGTCGAACGGGAGCTCACTGGGTTTTTGGGGTCCACCAAGATGGCGACCAGGGCCCAGGCACGTGCGGTCTTGGAGAAGGTCGTCGGCGCTTCTCGGGCTCGGGTCGCCGCTCGGCAGCATCGGGAGGCACAGCGCCGCAAGACTGCGCTCGAATCATCGTCACTGCCGGCCAAACTCGTCGACTGCCGCAGCAATGACGTCGACCGCACGGAACTGTTCATCGTGGAAGGCGACTCGGCGCTGGGCACAGCCAAGCTAGCCAGGAATTCGGAATTCCAGGCGTTGTTGCCGATTCGGGGAAAGATTCTCAACGTACAGAAGGCCTCCATCGGCGACATGTTGAAGAACGCCGAGTGCGGCTCGATCATTCAGGTTGTCGGCGCTGGCTCTGGCCGCAGCTTCGACCTCGAGGCGGCGCGCTATGGCAAGATCATCTTCATGGCGGACGCCGACTCCGACGGCGCGCACATCAGATGTTTGCTGGCGACGTTGTTCTTCCGCTACATGCGTCCGCTGGTGGCTGCCGGACGAGTCTTCACGGCGGTACCGCCACTGCATCGCTTCGAGCTGACGAATGCCCGCAAGGGGCAGGAGAAGTACATCTACACCTACTCCGACGCTGAGTACCAACGGAAGGCAGCAGAGCTAACCAAGCGGGGTCTGCACTTCAAGGAGCCGCAGCGCTACAAGGGTCTCGGTGAGATGGACGCCGATCAGCTAGCCGAGACCACGATGAATCCCCGGCACCGCACACTACGTCGGATGACGGTGGATGACGGCCTCATCGCCGACACGACGTTCGAGATGTTAATGGGCAATGACGTGGGCCCACGCAAGGAGTTCATCATCGACGGTGCGTACGCTCTCGACGCCGCCACTATCGACGCCTGAGGTAAGCAGCGTGGACTAAGCCCAGCGTTCGAGGAGGCCGGTGTCCACGTCGTAGTAGAACCCGCCCACGGCTGCCCGGTCGCCGACAAGTGGGTGATTCCGGAGCTTCTCGACGTCGCGATGCAGCGTACGGCGCTGATCGGCCGAGGCACCGAACCGCACCCAGGAGGCGTCGGCGCCGCTGGCGGTCCTGATGCGGTCGATGATCACATCGTCGTCGGCCGCGGCCATGGCGCAGCGGCTGTGCGGAATCACCATGATGCGGTCGACGTGGAGGAGGTGGACACCTGCAATGCAGCCCGCTAGGGCTGAGGTGGTGACGCGACCGCCAGGAGTACGGATGATCTTGGCGTCACCGAAAGTCAGTCCAACCATTTCCAGGGGCACAATTCGGGAATCCATACAGGTGATCATCAGGACTCCCGCATGGGCTACCCCGTCGAAGCCGTGCTGATCAAAGCTCTCAGCGAACTTCTTGTTGTTGGCAAGCAGGTCGTCGAAGGCATCGGAAAAGCCCTCACGATGGTCCGGCTGGTGCTCGGGTAAGTGTTCCATTCCTCTGTCGGCCTCCAGTGCGAGGTCATAGCGCTCAGCCGGCGGCGGCCGATCCGATCGCCGCGATGGGCTGACTGCCGGGGGTTCCTGACCCGTCACGTCGGGTGTCGACGGCCGGCAGCGGAACGGGGCTGCCGCTGGCCGCAGCAGCGATGGCAGGCGCCGGCCCCGCCCAGGCGAGTAGCAGAGCATCCTCGCCCTTGAGGAACCGATGGCAGCGTACTCCACCAGTTGCCCGGCCCTTGGCCGGATACTGTCGAAAGTCCGTGACCTTGACGGAGCCGGCATCGGTTCCGGGCAGAGCGCGAGACGTGCCGGATACGGTGGCGACCACCGCGTCGGCGGCAGCCACTACGCCGAAGTAGACGACACGGGCGCCGAGGCCGAGTTTGATGCCGGCCATGCCGCCTCCCGAGCGGCCCTGCGCCCGTACAGCTGCGGCGGGAAAGTGCAGCAGCTGGGCGTCGTTGGTCACGAAGACGAGCTCGGTTTCGGTGGTCGTCAATTCAACTGCACCGACCACCCGATCACCCGGCTCCAGGCGGATCACGTCCCAGGAGTCTTTACCGAGAACCTCCGGGTTAACCCGCTTCGCGACACCCTGAGCCGTGCCGAGTGCCAGGCCGAGTGAATCATCGGTCAAGGTCGTCAGGCAGAGCACCTTCTCGTCCGCGCCAAGAGTGACCAGCTCGCTGACATGGGTTCCGCCCTGGAGGTTGGGTGCCTGAGCGGTAGCCGGAACCGTTGGGAGATCCAGCGTGGAGATCTTGATCAGCCGTCCGGCGCTGGTGATCAGTCCGCAGTCTCCACGTGCAGTCGAGATGATCTTGGAAGCAATGAGATCATGGTTTGCCCGGGCACCCACCGCTGGTAGTGGCTGCGCATGGTTCGTACGAGCGAGCAGACCGGCGGAGGAAAGCAGTACCCAGCAGGGATCGTCTGCGACCTCCAGGGGGGCGGCTGCAGCGGTGGCCGTGACACCGCTGGCGGCCAGCAGGATAGTCCGGCGCGGCGTGCCGTGCTGCCGGGCGATCTCGGCGAGCTGGTTGCCGACGAGAGTTCGGAGCTGTTCGGGGTTGTCCAAGATCTCGGTGAGCTCGGCGATGGTCGCTTCCAGCTTGTCCCGCTCCGCCTCAAGCTCGATTCGACTGAACCGCGTGAGCCGGCGAAGCGGCATCTCCAGGATGTAATTCGTCTGGGTCTCCGATAGCTCGAACACCTCCATCAGCCGAGAGCGTGCCTGAGCCGTGTCGTCGGATGTGCGGATGATCGCGATGACGTCATCGATGTCGAGAATTGCCACCAGCAACCCTTCGACCAGGTGAAGCCGCTCCCGGGCCTTGGTCCGGGCGAACTCCGTGCGGCGCCGAGTCACCTCGTAGCGATGCTCGAGGTAGACGGTGAGCATGTTCCGCAGCGTCAGGGTGCGCGGCTGGCCATCGACCAGAGCGACGGCATTGATGGCGAAGTTGTCCTCGATCTTGGTCAGCTTGTACAGCTGTTCCAGGATGGCGTCGGGGTTGAAGCCGCTCTTGATCTCGATCACCAGGCGAGTTCCATTGACCCGATCCGAGAGATCCTTGACGTCGGCGATGCCCTGCAGCTTGCGCGCGTTCACAAGGTTCTTGATCTGTTCGATCACCCGCTCCGGGCCGATCAGGTAGGGCAGTTCGGTGATCACGATGCCCTTGCGACGTGGATGCACCTGCTCGATGCGGGTGGTCGCCCGCATCCGGAATGATCCTTTTCCGGTGTGGTAGGCATCGCGAATACCATCCAGCCCGATGATCTTGCCGCCACTGGGCAGGTCGGGCCCAGGAATGAAGCGCATCAGTTCGTCGATGTCGGCGTCCGGGTGCTTGATCAAGTGGCGCAGCGCCTGAACGACTTCCACCAGGTTGTGCGGCGGGCAGTTTGTTGCCATACCCACTGCGATCCCCGTCGCCCCGTTGACCAGCAGGTTGGGAAAAGCCGCCGGGAGCACGGTCGGCTCGACGTCCTTGCCGTCGTAATTCGGTTTGAAGTCAACGGTGTCCTCGTCCAGACCATCGGTCATCGCGGCGGCGGCTGGTGCCATTCGGCACTCGGTGTAGCGCATGGCGGCCGGGCCGTCGTCAAGTGATCCGAAGTTGCCGTGACCATCGACCAGGGGGAGTCGCATTGTCCACGGCTGTGCCGTTCTGACGAGCGCATCGTAGATTGCACCGTCGCCATGCGGGTGGTACTGACCCATGACCTGACCGACAACTCGGGCGCATTTGACGTGCGAGCGGTCCGGCCGTACGCCCATCTCGTCCATTGAGTACAAGATCCGACGTTGCACAGGCTTGAGCCCGTCCCGGGCGTCAGGAAGGGCCCGGGAGTAGATCACCGAGTACGCGTATTCCAAGAAGCTGGTCTGCATCTCGGAGGAGACGTCAATGTCGACGATTCGCTCGGTGAAGTCATCCTCGGGAGGTGCTGGTGTTCTGGCCATCGAACGCGGATTCTCCCCTCTGCCGTGTGGCTATTTCAGTCTTGCACCGGCCGTTTCCCATTCCCGCGACGACACGTTGTGGCTGGCGCGTACGGGCCAGGACTAAAGGAAGGGCTTCAGCTCATCCAGCAGCGAATCGCTGGCATAGATCTCGCGGGCGTAGAGAACTCCGTAGCTGAATCCGTTCTGACCTGACCGAATCCCGATGCGGCCGCCGAGCTCCCGGAGGAAGGCTGCGCTCACGATGCTGTCTTGATGATTCCCGAGCACATCCTGCAGGTCCTTGCGTTGCGCAATGATCTTGTCGGCCTTGCTGCCCCAGACCGGCAACGCAGCTTCCACCGCATAACGATGACGTTTCGCTGCCTTGCGGGCACCATGGAACAGCTCATCGGCACGCTCGCCAGCGCGCCGCGCAGCAACCGCATCACTGAGCCGCATGCCCGCCTTCTTCCTCGCCTTCTTGATGGCGGAGTCGATCGAGTCAGATGACGCGTCGGCGGCAGCGGTGAATGGTGCATCGCTACGCCAGTGATGCACCAGACCGACCAGCTTGCGGTAGCGCTCTGAGTCCAGCGCCTCGAGCATGGCATCCATTGCTTGCTTACGGTGCACCGCCAGCTCGGCCTGGATCGTCGATGCGACTGGACCGAGTATCAGCTCAGCCGGCAGCTCCTCGAGCAGGGCGGCTTGCCGCTGCGCCAGGATGTCCATATCCCGTACCTCGCCGAGCAGGCCCGCCCACCAGACCAGCTCCTCCTCCAGATGCCCAGCCTCGGAGGGGTCGAATAGCTCGGAGAACACCCGAATCGTGCTGCGTAGCCGGCGTACCGCTACTCGGGTCGAGTGGATGACGTTCTCGCCGGCGCGCAGCTGACTTTCGGAGTCAATGATCACCGTGCACTGCTCGGAAAGATAGTCACCGATGACATCGCGAGCGGTGGCAGGCTTGTTGTTCATGCGGAGGTACTCCAGGCGACTCGTACGCCTTGTGCGCGGCAAGCCAATGCGGGCGAGTTGAAGGGCATGCCGTGACCTTACGCCCGCGCGGGCAGCGCCCACCGGCGTCGCAGCGAAGTGTCGGCAAACTGAGCTGCAGCAGCCAATGAGCTACGCCGTTGGCCCCAAATTGCCGGGTTCAGTGGAGGCGGCCCATTCGGACGTCAGGCGCACCGAGACGTGCCGCGTCAGCCGAGAGATCGTCTGGCTGGTGCTGTGACTCGCGCTCTGCGGCAACCCGTTTGAGGTAGTGCTCCACTTCACGATCCACGTCAGCCGCTTCCCAGCTCAGGATGGGGGCGACCAGGCGCGCGACCTCAGGCGCCGCGGCAATACCGCGGTCCCAGGTCTCAATCGAGATGCGGGTACGGCGCGCCAAGATGTCGTCCAGGTGCAGAGCGCCCTCGTGGGAGGCAGCGTAGACGGCTTCGACCTTGAGGTATTCCGCTGCGCCCTCCAGCGGATGCGCAAGCTTTGGCGAGGATTTGATCATGTCCAGTAGCTCGGGCAACAGCGAGCCGTAACGGTTGAGCAGGTGCTCAATCTGGAGGTCGCGCAAACCGGTTTCGTCGGCCAGCAAGGGCCGCGCGTTCCACAGTGCGTGGTAGCCGTCGGCACCCAACAGCGGTACATCCTCAGTGCAGGACGCTGGCACTTTCTGGTCCAACTCTCGCACTGCCGCGTCGACGGCGTCCTTGGCCATAATCCGATAGGTGGTGTACTTGCCCCCAGCAATTGTGACCAGGCCACGTACGGGCGAGGCGACGGCGTGCTCACGGGAGAGTTTCGACGTTGAGTCGGATTCGCCGGCCAGCAGCGGCCGCAGGCCGGCATAGACGCCGACGACGTCCTCTCGCTTCAGCGAGTCAGCTAGCAGTGTGTTGGCGTGTCGCAGCAGGTAGTCGATGTCGGCCACACTCGCTGCGGGATGGGCCTTGTCGAGCTCCCAGTCGGTGTCGGTCGTACCAATGATCCAGTGACTGCCCCAGGGGATGATGAAGAGCAAACTCTTCTCGGTGCGGGTGATCAGCCCAGTCATGGAGTTGATGCGGTTCCGCGGCACCACGAGATGGACCCCCTTGGAGGCGCGGACTCGGAACTGCCCACGACCGCCCAGCATCTCCTGGAGCTCGTCGACCCAAACTCCGGTGGCATTGATCGTCTGCTTCGCTCGGACGGTGAACTCGCGGCCGGACTCAAGATCACGAACGACAACCCCGCCGACCCGGTCCGCCTCGCGCAGAAAGCCGACTACGCGCGTGCTGGTGGCCACCGCTGCGCCATAGTGGGCCGCGGTGCGACCGATCATCATGGTGTGCCTAGCGTCATCAACCTGGCCCTCGTAGAACCTGATCGAGCCGATCACCGCCTCCCTGTTCGCGGACGGAAAGGACTCGAACGTGCGCTTGCGGCTTAAGTGACGCATGTGGTGCGGCACCCCACGTCCGGCGCCGAGTACGTCGTACACGCCGATGCCGAGGCCCCCATATCCGCGGTCGATCACCGGCCGCATGAGCGGGTACAGAAACGGCACCGGCTTGGCCAGATGCGGGGCCAGCTTGTTGAGAGCCAGCGAGCGCTCTCTGAGAGCTTCGAAGACCAAGGCAAAGTTGAGGTGCTCGAGATAGCGGAGTCCACCGTGAAACAACTTGCTGGACCGACTAGACGTGCCAGCCGCGAAATCACGGGCCTCGACCAGCCCAACGCGGAGGCCGCGGGTGACAGCATCGAGCGCACAGCCGCAGCCCGTGACGCCGGCTCCAATGACGAGTATGTCCAGATCCTCATTCTCCAGCCGGTCGAGGGCATCGGCTCGGGTGGCGGGACCGAGTGAGGTGGTGGTGGAGAACATCGGCGTCTTCAGGGATTGACCAAGAAGGACCGTTCCGGGTCGTGGCGACCCTCGATCAGCCGGATCGTGCCGGAGCGCGACCGCATTGACAGCGATTGGGTCACGATGCGGTGGCTCTCGAATCGCACGCCCCGCAGCAACGCTCCATCGGTGACACCTGTCGCGGCGAAGAACACGTTGTCGCCGGAAACCAAGTCGGTGGTTGTGAGGATCCGATCCAAGTCGAAGCCGGCGTCCACGATCGCTGCCCGCTCATTGTCGTTCCGGGCAATCAGCCGGCCGAACATCTCACCATCCAGACAGCGGAGCGCGCACGCGGCGAGCACGCCCTCGGGCGTGCCACCGACGCCGACCAGTAGATCGACTCCGGTTGAGGGCGTGGCGGCCATGATCGCACCAGCCACATCGCCGTCAAGCAGGAATCGGATTCGAGCACCGGCTGCGCGGATGGCGGCGACCAGCTCGGTGTGTCGTGGCCGATCGAGGATGCAGACCGTGAGCTCGGAGACAGGGCGGTCGGTCGCCTCGGCGATCTTGGTGAGATTGTCCGCGATCGGCGCATCAAGATCAACAGCATCCGCTGCAGGGCCGGGCACCACCAACTTCTGCATGTACACCGCAGGGCCAGGGGAGAACATCGTGCCGCGGGGGGATACGCCGATGATGCTCACTGCGTCGGGCAGGCTCTTGGCGGTCAGTGTGGTGCCGTCGACAGGGTCGACTGCGATGTCCCACTCCGGCCCGGAGCCATCGCCGACCCGCTCGCCGTTGTAGAGCATGGGGGCCTCGTCTTTTTCGCCCTCGCCGATCACCACGATGCCGTTCATTCGGACCGAACCGAGCACCGGGCGCATGGCGTCAACGGCGGCCGCATCTACCTGGTTCTTGTCGCCAAAGCCCATGTACCGCGAGCAGTTGATCGCTGCGGCCTCGGTGGCCCGAACCAGCTCGAGCGCGAGATTACGGTCAGAATCTGCCACGCGTTCCCGGGTCCTCGGCTGAGCCACTGTTGCCATCTCCACCACTCCTCTTGTCGTCGCTGCGATACCTACTAGACCTGAACCCAGTCCAGCGTCCGTTCCACGGCCTTCTTCCACCCCTCGTAGCCGGCGGCCCGCTCGTCCTCGCTGATCTGCGGGATCCAGCGCTTGTCCTCCAGCCAGTTCTCCCGAAGCTCGTCCGGCGATGCCCAGAAGCCCGTCGCCACACCGGCGGCGTACGCGGCACCCAGCGCCGTCGTCTCCGCTACCACAGGCTTGCTCACCTCGACGCCGAGCGTGTCGGCCTGGATCTGCATACACAGCGTGTTCGCGGTGACGCCTCCGTCGACTTTCAGTTCATCGAGTTGGACGCCGGCATCCTTCTCCATCGCCTCGACCACATCGCGACTCTGGTAGCAGATTGCGTCCAACGTCGCCCGGGCGATGTGCGCGCGAGTGTGGAAGCGGGACAGCCCCACGATCACCCCGCGGGCATCAGAGCGCCAATAGGGTGCGAAGAGCCCGGAGAATGCTGGAACGAAGTATGCGTCTGCTGCATTGTCGACCTGGCTCGCCAGCGTCTCGACCTCCGCGGCGTCACTAATGATCTGGAGCTGGTCGCGGAGCCATTGCACGGCGGAACCGGTCACCGCGATGGAGCCCTCGAGCGCGTAGACCGGCGAGGCGTCGCCGAACTGGTAACACACGGTACTGAGAAGGCCGTTGCTCGAGCGGCACAGCTGCTCGCCGGTGTTGAGCAGCAAGAAGTTGCCGGTGCCGTAGGTGTTCTTGGCGTCGCCGGCTCTGAGGCAAACCTGGCCGACCATCGCTGCCTGTTGGTCGCCCAGATCACCCCCGATCGGTACCTCGCCCCCAAACGGACCGTCTGCCCGGGTGCGCTGGTACGCCGCGGCGTCCGAAGACGGCACGATGCGCGGCAGCATTGCCCGCGGGATTCCGAAGAAACTCAATAGCTCTGGGTCCCAGTCGAGGGTTTCCAGGTCCATCAACATGGTGCGGCTGGCATTGGTGACGTCGGTGATGTGTTGGCCGCCGTCAACGCCGCCAGTCAGATTCCACAACAGCCAGCTGTCGGTGGTACCGAAGAGCGCACGGCCTCGTTCGGCGGCCGCACGTACGCCGTCGACGTTCTCCAAGATCCATTGCAACTTGCCGCCGGAGAAGTATGTGGCCGGCGGCAGGCCCGCCCGATGCCGGATGACATCACCCCGGCCATCGCGATCAAGAGCGGCGGCGATCTTGTCGGTACGGGTGTCCTGCCAGACGATCGCGTTCCCGTACGGCTCACCCGTCATGGGATCCCAGACCACCGTCGTCTCACGCTGGTTGGTGATTCCAAGCCCTGCCAAGTCGGTGGCGGCTAGGCTGCGCGCTGCCAAGGCTTGCTGGACGACCTCTTGGGTGCGCTGCCAGATCTCCAGCGGATCGTGCTCCACCCAGCCTGCTCTGGGCATGATCTGCTGGTGCTCGAGCTGATATTTGCCGACCTCGCGGCCCGAGTGATCAAAGATCATGCAGCGTGTGCTTGTCGTACCCTGGTCGATTGCAGCGACGAAGTCGGCCATGGCCGAACACTAGTCCTTTGGTGCGTTCGCGCAGCGCGCTGGGAGCCGACGATGTCGTCGTGCTTCGCGCACACATCGCTATCAAGATCAATCTGATGAGTGGGGTGTTCGCTCATCGCTCCTCTATTCGTCAGCGCGCTACCCGACGCTCACCCCCCGATTCCTACGGCACACCGCCTGCATACGACAGGCTTGGTCGCTGCCCTCGAAACCCGGCCGCAACATCTAAGACTTAAGCTTTTGGCCGTGTCCGTGAGCCAGGCCTCAGGAAATATTGACAGGGACCCGCCCGGATACCCACGAGAGTGGGAAGCCGATGTTCTGCTGGCCGACGGCGGCGTTGCGCATCTGCGCCCGATCCGTCCGTCCGATGCGGACAGACTGGTTGCTTTCTACGAACGGGTCTCACCGGAGTCGAAGTATCTCCGTTTCTTCGCGGCGTATCCGCGGCTGAGTGATCGGGACGTCAAGCGCTTCACCGAGGTCGACTATGTGGACCGAGTGGCGTTCATCGTCACCCTTGGCGAGGAGATGATCGCCGTTGGTCGCTATGACCGTGTCGAAGATGATCATGCAGAAGTCTCGTTCTTGATCGAGGATGCCCATCAGGGCCGCGGCATTGCTCAGCTGCTGTTGGAGCATCTAGCCCAAGCCGCTCGGGAACGCGGGATCACCCGATTCGTGGCCGAGGTGCTACCGCAGAACCGACGGATGGCCAAGGTGTTTGCTGACGCCGGCTACCGCGTGTCCAAGGACATGGAAGATGGCGTGCTTGCTGTCGAGTTCCCGATCTTGCCCACCGATACCTCGGTCGGCGTCATGGAGCGTCGGGAGCATCGCGCAGAAAGTGCCTCGGTCCGGCGGCTGCTCAATCCAGAGCGGATTGTGGTGCACGGGCAGGGCGATCGAGTGCAGGACTTGATCAATTCGATACGGCGCGGCGGCTTTGCCGGCGAGGTGGCTGCCGTAAGCATCGATGGTGCCCCGGTCGCCGGCGTGCCCAACGCTGCTTCGATCGCCGCGGTGTCGGGGGGCTTGGACCTGGCGATCGTCTCGGTCCCGACTAATCAGATGGGTGCAGTCGTGATCGACGCCGCGCACAAGGGCGCTCACGGCATTGTGGTTTTGACCGGGACTGACTACGCCGCCGGGGACAACCTCAAGATCATCAATTTGGCCCGGGCGTACGGAGTCCGCGCACTTGGCCCGGATGCCCTGGGCGTGATCAACACGCTTCCCTCGGTCCACCTGAATGCCACACCTGGACCGATGCCGCGGCCCGGGGGAGTGGGGTTGTTCTGCCAGTCGGCTGCTGTTGGTGTGGCATTGCTCAACCACGCCGTACGCCAAGACCTGGGCCTGTCCTCCTTTATCAGCACGGGTGACTACGCCGACGTGACTGCCAACGACGTGATGCAGTACTGGGAGGACGACGAGGCTACCCGGGTCTGCTTGCTCACATTGGACTCGATCGGCAACCCGCGGAAGTTTTCCCGAATCACCCGGCGGCTGGCTCGGAAAAAGCCCGTCGTGGTGTTCGCCCCGGGGCGGACCAGCCGAGCTGATCATGCCGGCGTACGAGGCGGCCTTGGCCATGCCCCGGAAGAGGCGGTTGATGCCCTCTTCCGGCAGGCCGGGATCATGGTGGTTCACGGCCGCGGTGACATGATCGACATCGCCAAGATCGCGTCACGGCAGCCGTTGCCGTCGGGCCCACGGGTCCGGATCATCACCAACTCTTTGACGCTCGCGTACCAGATGCTGCAGAAGATGGACTCGGTCGGACTGATTCGTGACCCAGAGCCGAAGCTGCTCGGAGCAGACGCGGACCCGGACTCGTTTGCACAGGCCGCGCGTGAGGCCTTAGCCGACCAGCGCTACGACTCCGTGGTGTGCGCTGCTGTGAATGCCTTTGACCAGGGCACCGAAGACATCATTCTGGCCTTGGAGAACACTGCTGCCGACGCCACCAAGCCGCTGATCGGGGTGTTCCTGGACTTCCATCCACCGTTGATGAGCAGCGGCGAAGCGGATGCACCTGGGCGATTGCCCAGGTTTGACGGATCGGTCGATGCCATCCAGGCGCTGTCAGCCCTAACAAGCTACGCTCTCTGGCGCGACCGGGACCCTGGCGCAGTGCCGATGGTGGAAGTGGACACTCGGGCGGCCAAGCTGCTGGTGAACCGCATCTTGGCCGAGCAGCCGGCTGGTCGTGAGCTGACCGAGGTCGAGACGGCTGAATTCCTGCGTACCTACGGGATCGACCTGGTGCGGCAGTTCGCCGTCTCCAGCTTGGACGAGGCTGTCACGGCTGCTGATCAGCTGGGCTGGAATGTGGTGCTGAAGGCCACCAGCAGTGCCGTACGTGGTCGTCCTGACCTCGCCAGCGTGCACCGCAACATCGACAACGTCGGCGAGATGGCCGAGGCGTGGAAGGATTTGCGGAAACTGGTGGCTGAGATCGGCCTTGCTGACGATGACGGTCTGTCGGTTGCCAAGCCCGTGGTCCAGGCCATGGCGCCACCCGGCGTAGCGCTGATCATCACCAGCCGCGAGGATGCCGCATTCGGGCCGATCGTCTCGCTCGGTCTGGACGGGATTCCAAGCGAGCTGCTCGGCGACACGGTCTACCGCGTGCCACCATTGACCACTATGGATGCCGCTGGAATGGTCCGAGAGCTGAAGGCCGCCCCGACGTTGTTTGGCCGCCAGGGGGCGCCCGGAGTCGACGTTGCACTGATTGAGGACGTGCTGCACCGAGTAGCGCAGCTGTCCGACGCAATTCCGCAGCTGGCGTCGGTGACCCTCCGCCCCTGCGTGGCCTCGGTCAGCTCCCTCTCGGTGTTGGGTGCCCGTGTGTTCATTGCACCCACAGCGGACCAGCGCGACCCAATGGCGCGGGTCCTGTAGCGCGAGTGCCGGCGGGTGTGCGAGCCGCCCGCGCAGCTGCAAACAGCCGTCGATCAGCGCGGGTGTCGGTGGTGCGTGGCAGGATGATCGGCATGAGGATTGGCTCCACGAGGAAAGATCTGCGCGCCGAGATCGACGCGTGCGGATACTTCCCAGAACTTGTCGAGGACGCAATGATGATCGCCCTCGCGGATGAGGAGCTGCTGGATTTTGTGGTGCATCACGAGCCGACGTTCAACCGCGACGAGATCCACCGTCATGTCACGGTGCTTGCGCTGACCCGCACCCGGCTTGTGATCGGCCATACCGACGACCAGCCTGCCGAGCCTCCGGCATCGGGGATCTACGCGGCATCCTCCACCGAGTCGGTGGCTCTGAGCAAGATCAACACAGTTGCCGTGACCCGCGTCGTTACCCGACCAGAGGCGTACCAGGTCGGCTCGGAGGATGTCTTCGAGACTTGGCTGTCGGTGGGTTGGGGAGCGGTACGCCGAATCGACTTGGAGCTGGCGACATGCACTGATCCGCAGTGCGAAGCTGATCATGGATATACCGGCACGCTTGTCGGCGACGACCTGACGGTGCGGATGAGCGCCGCAGCCGATGGCCAGGATCGAGTCGCGCGCCTCGTGCGATTCGCCAGCTCGCTCCAGCGAGCGGCTGCAGTATGACCTCACCCGTGGTGGGGAGGTCTACGCCAGAGGTGCCGGCCAACCAGCCACTGCCCGAGATGGTTGTTCCGGCCTATCAGTCCACAACGCTGGGTGAGCTGATGCCGAGCATCGGAGCGCATCTGGGTGTGCCGGGGTACGCCGAGGATGTTTTTCGGTTGCCACCGGCAACGCGTTACGTGGTGGTGCTGATCGACGGGCTCGGTTGGAACCTGCTACGCCAGTCAATAGTCGCGGCACCCTTTCTCGGCTCGCTGCTCGGAGGTGCGCAGCCGATCACATCCGCCGTGCCCAGCACCACAGTCACCAGCCTCGGCAGCCTGGGGACCGGTCAGCCACCAGGCCAGCACGGCCTGGTCGGCTATACGTCGCGAGTACCGTCGACCGGCGAGATCTTGAATGGCTTGACGTGGGAATCCGACCTGGTGCCCACGGTCTATCAGTCCAAGCCGACATTCTTCGAACGCGCGAGCGCAACCGGCGTCGCTGTGACGTCGGTCGCCTTAGCCCGATTCCAGGGCACTGGGCTGACCGAGGCCGCGCTCCGCGGAGCAGCCTTCGTCCCGTTCTCCGACGAAAGCGCTGAGGACCTGCGGATTGCGTTGATCGTCGATGCAGCCATGCGCGGCGATCGCACCGTGGTCTACGCGTACGAGCGGGAGCTTGATCATTACGGGCACGTGCATGGTTGCAGGTCCGTGGACTGGCTGCAGCAGCTGGCGCGAATCGATGCCATGTGCGAGCGGCTGCGCGCTGCCTTGCCGCCCCAGGTGAGGTTGATCATTACCGGTGATCATGGCATGGTCGACATCCCCTCCGATCAGCGAATCATCGCCGAGGACGATCCAGCCCTGATGGCGGGCGTGTCGGCGCTCGCCGGGGAGGCACGCTTCCGGCAGCTTTATGTTGATCAAGAACCGCCTCGTCGGGTGGCGGACCGCTGGCGCACCCGGTTCGGTGAGCTTGCCTGGATACGAACTCGGGACGAGGCCATCGACGAAGGCTGGTTCGCAGCAGTAGATGATCAACTCCGGGAGCGTTGGGGGCATGTACTGGTGGCCCTTCGCGGAGATTGGGCGGTCATGACCAGTGCGTTTCCGCGGGAGTTCACCTTGATTGGCATGCATGGATCGCTGACGCCAGCCGAGATGCTTGTGCCACTCCTCGTAGCCTGAATGGTCGAGTTCAGTCAGGATGGCAGGATTCCGGCGTGGCTGAGCTCTGCTATTTCACCGGACCGATGGACTGCGGCAAGTCGACCCTTGCCCTCCAACTCGATTACACCCAGGCAGCCGCAGGACGCAAGGGTCGGCTCTTCACTAGCCATGATCGGGCTGGTGAGTCGACGATCTCATCACGGCTCGGCCTGGCTAAGCCGGCGATCGAGGTCACGTGGGAATTCGACTTCTGGAACTATGTGGTGGCCCAGCTCACCAGCGGCCAACGAATCGACTATATGGTCTGCGACGAGACGCAGTTCTACTCCGCGGAGCAGGTGGATCAGATGGCGCGGATCGTCGACGAGCTCCAGATCGATGTGTTCGCCATCGGCCTACTCACCGACTTTCAGACTCGGCTCTTCGCTGGCTCGCAGCGGCTCGTTGAACTCTGCGACAGGATCGAGAATCTTCAGGTCCGCGCGCTGTGCTGGTGTGGTGAGCGTGCGACACACAATGCCCGGACTGTCAACGGGAAGATGGTGCTCGTGGGCGATCAGGTTGTGGTGGGTGACACCTTGCCGGTTCCCGCCGACGGTGAGGAGAAGCGCCTGGCCGTCGCGTACGAGGTGCTGTGTCGACGGCATCACCGTCGCCGGGTGACGCGAGCCGTGGCGCGTGCCACCCTCTCCGACCCACTTCCACTCGGGGAGGATGGGACAGCCGATGACGAGTTCTGACGCCGTGCTGATTTCTCCCGCGGAGCTCGCTGAGCTGCTCGGTTCGGCCCGACCTCCGGTAGTCGCTGATGTGCGCTGGGTCCTCGGCGGACCACCCGGCAAGCCGGACTTCGAAGCGAGCCACATTCCTGGTGCAGTCTGGGTGGATCTCGAGACGCAGCTCGCTGGACCGCCAGGGGTTGGCGGCCGTCACCCACTTCCGGCGGTCGGCGTGTTCGAGCAGTCGATGCGGGAAATCGGCGTGTGCCAGGATTCGCCGGTCGTCGCCTACGATGCTGCAACCTCGCAGGCCGCGTCGCGCCTCTGGTGGCTGTTGACTGATGCCGGGCACCGGGACGTGCGAGTTCTCGATGGCGGTCTCGCCGCCTGGACGGCCGCCGGGCTGCCGACATTCTCGGGCCCCGGTAGGCCGCCACCACGGGGTGACTTCGTCGCACACCCCGGCCAGCGGCCACAGCTGAATGCTTCGGACATCAGTGCGCGGCTAGGGAGGCCGGACGCTCCCACTCTGCTCGACGTACGCGCTGCCGAGCGGTACTCGGGGGAGAAGGAGACAGTCGACCCTGTGGCCGGCCATATCCCGGGAGCGATCAACCTGCCTGCCACGGCGAATCTGCACCCCGACGGCCGGTTCCTGCCACCCGCGCAGATCGCCAGGTTGTACACCGAAACAGGTGGCGGGGAGGGCGCGGTGCTGTACTGCGGTTCCGGCATCACTGCCGCGCACAGCCTGGTGGCGCTGGAGTCTGCCGGGTTGACAGCCGCTGTCTACCCCGGCTCATGGAGCGACTGGATCAGCGACCCGAGCCGCCCGGTCGCCACCGGTACGGATCCCTGAGGTGGATCCGGCGGTCCTGGGCGCCCGGAGCGTTAGCTTTGACGCTTGGGTCCGCCGAACATGATCTCGTCCCAACTCGGCACGGACGCCCGCTTCCGCTTGACGCTCTTCCGCTCCGGTGGTGTATCCACGTCGTGCAATGACTCAATCTCAAACTCATGTGCCTCGTCGGTCCGATCGGCCAGGTTCGCCGGGAGGTCCGGTGGCCCAGGTTCGTCGGTACCGGGCAATTCGTGCTCGGTGGTGGCCTCGATCGGGCTCGCTGGGTGTTCGGTGGATTCCGGCGAGTCGATGACGGCTTCCTCGTGCATACTCGGCTCGACCGGATAGTTGATCACGATGGCCGGCTCCCAGCCGCCGTCGGTTATGGTCTCCGTCTCCGGCACCGCGGTTGCGTCGCTCAGGCCTGGGTACACCCGCGGGGAGTCCTCGCTGTAACCGTCACCGCCCAGCATCTCGTAGAGCGTTCCAATCGGCGATTCATCAGTCACCTCATGGCCAGTGTCACTCGGATTGGGGACATCGGCTACTGGACGCAGCATCCGTGACACCGCAACGGTCGGCTCATCGTCCTCATTCTCAGCGGGCTCATCGTCAGCCGGCCGATGGCGGGCCGACTCATGAGCCGCCTTCGCAAGGGCGAGCTTGTCGCTTACCAGCGTTGGCTCGGTGTCACCCTCGCTCGCCTCCTCCATCGGCCGGGGGCGTCCGCGCTGCGGACCTCTCGGCGCGGCTTGATCGCCGAGCAGCCAGCGGGCCTCGTCGTTGGCCGCGACGGAGAACCGCCCGCGAAGGTCGTAGAAGAAGGACGCGTGCCGACTCGTATCTCCCGATCGGTAGTCCGCCGTCACGGCCCAGCGGCCGTCATCCAGGCGATAGGAGTCCCACTTGATGGCGTCGATGTCAACGCCGCGGCCCAGCAACCGCTCAGTGACCGTGATGCGCAGACTGCGGTGACCCGAGGGCTCGCCGCGGCGGCGTACCGAGGATGCCATGGCCATCGACGCAACGTGCTCGCGCTCGGCGAGGACAGGCAGGGCAAAGCGCTCGACCCGATCCATGGGAATGCCTGCCACTCGGGCCACATCCTCGAGGGTCTCGCCTGCCCGGATCCGCGCCTGAATGTCGCGGGGGGTGAGTGAGGTTTGCATCTCGATCTCCAGTTGTCCGAGTCGCGGCAAATCACCGCGCAACGCCGCGCGGAGCCTCTCGTCCGCCTCGATCATGAATTCCTCACCGCTCTCGGTGGCCACGATCAAGGACTTCCCATCCGGGCTGAGTCCGACCAGTCGTGCGGTGCGCATCCGTCGCGGCGGCTCCTCGTGCGGGCATGTGTTCCAGCTAACCTACTCTGCTGGGCCTAGGAGTTGCGGGAGGCGCTCGGCTCACCGGGGAGCCAGGAAATCCAGGCAACTTGGGTCGGGTCGTACTGTCGGTCCATGCGCGAGCCTCTCCGCCGGAAGCCGGCAACACGTGGCGAGCTCCAGGCATCTGGATATGTCAGCCGCCGCACCAAGGCGGAGCTCCGCGACAACCTGCTGGAACGACTCCGCTCTGGGGCGACCGCCTTCCCTGGCATCGTCGGCTTCGACGCGACGGTGCTGCCCGAGCTGGAAAGCGCCGTACTGGCGGGCCACGATCTGGTGATACTCGGCGAACGCGGTCAGGGCAAAACTCGGCTGATGCGGACGTTGGCCGGGCTGCTCGACGAGTGGAGCCCGCAAGTGGCCGGGTGTGAGATCCACGATGACCCGTACGCGCCGGTGTGCATTCGCTGTCGCTCATTGGCGGCGGAGCTGGGCGACGAGCTGCCCGTGGACTGGCGGCACCGCGACGAGCGCTACACCGAGAAGCTGGCGACGCCCGACACTTCGGTCGGCGACCTGATCGGCGACGTCGATCCAGTGAAGGTCGCTCAGGGCCGCACGCTCGGTGACCCGGAAACCGTGCACTACGGCCTGGTGCCACGGGCCAACCGAGGTGTGTTCGGTCTCAACGAGCTGCCCGACCTCGCCGAGCGCATCCAGGTCGCTTTGTTCAACGTCTTGGAAGAGCGCGATATCCAAGTGCGTGGCTACTCGCTACGACTTCCGCTCGATCTCTTCCTGCTCGCTACGGCCAATCCAGAGGACTACACGAATCGCGGCCGTATCATCACTCCGCTCAAAGACAGATTCGGCGCCGAGCTTCGTACCCACTACCTCACCGACCTGGACGATGAAGTGACTCTGATCCGCCAGGAAGCCAAGCTGGTGGCGGAGGTTGGTGATCATCTGCTCGAAGTGTTGTCGCGTCTTACTCGAAACCTCCGCGAGTCCAGTTCGGTCGACCAGCGGTCGGGCGTCTCGGCCCGGTTCGCGATCGCCGCCGCAGAAGGGGTGGCGGCGTCGGCGCTGCGGCGTGCAGCCCGTACGCGTGATCATGAAACAGCGGTCGCTCGGACCTGTGATCTTGGTGTGGTGCTGCCCACGCTGCTCGGCAAGATCGAATTCGAGATGGGCGAGGAGGGCCGGGAACGAGCGGTGCTGGACCACCTGCTACGGCTCGCGGTCGCCGCCACCTTCCGCGACCGGTTGTCGGGCCTGGACCTCTCCGGCTTCACCAACGTTTTCGCCCAGGGCGGACTCGTGGAAACTGGTGACCTGGTCGCGGCCTCGGATGTGCTGGCGCAGCTGGGCTCCGTGCCGGGTTTGTCCAAGGTGCTGTTCCGACTTGGTTACGACGATGCGGCTGGCCGCGGGCAGGTTGCCGCAGCGGCTGAGTTCACCCTCGAAGGGTTGCATCTGACCCGCCGGCTCGAGAAGGAGACCGTCGGTGGCCGGACAATCTACGGAGCGGCTTGACAGGAAGTGATCATGGTTTCCGATAACAGCGGGCACGATCACCACGGCAATCAAGAGCCAGACAGAGCCCACCACCGTTTCCGTTACGGACCATGGCGCGGCGGGCCAGACCCATTACGGCCACCGTTCGATGTGCGTGCGGCCATCGACAAGATCGGTCAGGACGTGCTCTCCGCAGGAACCGTACGCGACTCCCTGCGAGATTTGATGCGCCGCGGGCTGGACGGTCGCGGCGGCCTCGACCGGTTGGCCGACAAGATCAGAAAGCTGCGCGCCCAGGCACGACGACGCGGCGATCTAGGAGGAACCCTAGATCAGGTCAGAGCCGCGCTCGACCAAGCGCTGGCGGCCGAGCGGGAGACTTTGGCCGGCAGCGACACAGAGGATGCGCGACTGGCCGAGCTGGAACTGGAGACGCTGCCCGACGATGTTGCCGGCCAGGTGCGGGCCCTCGACCACTACCCGTGGCGATCCGATGAGGCACGTGCCATTTTCGAGGCGATCAAGAGCATGCTGCAGCGTGAGGTGCTGGACGCCCAGTTCGCCGGTATCAAGCAGGCCCTGGAATCCTCCGACCCTGAGGCCATGCAGCGGGTCAAGGACATGCTGGCCGACCTCAACGCCCTGCTTGCCGCCCACGCACGGCAGGAGGACACGACCGATCAGTTCGCCGACTTCATGGACCGTCACGGCGAGTTCTTCCCAGAACACCCGGAGACAATCGAGGAGCTGATCGATGCGTTGGCGCGTCGTGAGGCCGCCGGCATGAGGCTGATGGCATCGCTTAGCCCAGAGCAACGAGAGCAGCTTGGCCAACTGCTGAGCCACGTGCTCGCTGATGCCGATCTGGCCTCGGAGATGGCGCAGCTGGCTGACAACCTACGGGCGCTGCGTCCCGGTCTCGATCGGGATCAGGCCGCGAGCATGCGTCCCGGTGGGGAGCCGCTTGGCTACAGCGCCGCGGTCGAGGCGGTTGCCGACCTGGCGGACCTCGAGGCGCTCGAGGCGCAGCTCTCCCAGGGCGAGCGGATCTCGACGCTGGACGACGTAGACGTCGAGTTGCTGGCCAAGCATCTTGGTCGCGAAGCCCTGAGCGACATCCAAGCTCTTCGTGATCTTGAGCGAGAGCTGGAGGAGCAGGGCTACCTGACCCGAGGCGAGGATGGTCTGCGGTTGACCCCGCGCGCGGTTCGGCGACTAGGTCAGACCGCGCTGCGGCGGGTATTCGCTCAGCTTGACGCGTCAGGCCGTGGCGACCACGACGACCACCAGACTGGCGCCGCCGATGAGCCCACCGGCTTGACTCGGCCTTGGGTTTTTGGCGACGAGCTGCCGATTGACGCCGCGCGTACGGTGTCCAACGCGTTGCGTCGGTCTGGGCTGACCACGACCGGGGTCGCTTTGGATGTCGGTGATTTCGAAGTCACCGAGACCGAGCGCCGGATCAGCGCGGCTGTGGCGCTCTGCGTCGATCTCTCCTTCTCGATGGTGCACGACGGGCGCTGGGGCCCGATGAAGCAAACAGCGCTGGCACTCAACCACCTCATTGAGACCCGATTTCGACAAGATGCGCTCCAGGTCATCGGGTTCAACAGGCTGGCCCGCCGGATGACGCCCGTCCAGCTGGCCGAAGTGGAGCCGGACTGGGTGCAAGGCACGAACCTGCAGCATGCCCTCATGCTCGCGTCGCGCCACCTGCGTCGTCATCCGGAGGCGGAGCCCGTGGTGCTCGTCATCACCGACGGCGAACCAACTGCACACCTGACCGGCGGGGGAGAGGCGTACTTCCACTGGCCGACGACATCGGAGACCCTGCGGGCAACGATCGCGGAGGTCGACGAGCTCACCCGGAACGGCGCGACGATCAACACGTTCATGCTCGGGGATGACGAAGGCTTGGCTCGCTTTGTCGACGCGATCGCCCGTCGCGCCGGTGGGCGTGTCTTTACCCCCGATATCAGCCGGCTCGGTGAATACGTGGTCGCCGACTATCTGAGGGCCCGTCGCGGTCGCCGCTGAACTGCTCAGCGGATCGCGTTCAGGGCGCTCTGTCGCTGCCGCTCCAAGATGTCGGCGAGGTAGGTCCCGTAGCCGGACTTCAGCAACGCGGCCGCCCGCTCCGCGAGCTCGTCATCGGTCAGAAAGCCTTGCCGCCAGGCCGCCTCCTCAGGTGCACCGACCTTGAGGCCCTGCCGAGCTTCAATGGTGCGGACGAAGTTGCTGGCGTCGTTCATCGACTCGAAGGTCCCGGTGTCTAGCCAGGCAGTACCGCGTGGGAGGACGCCAACCTGCAGCTTTCCGGCCTCAAGGTAATGCCGGTTCACATCGGTGATCTCGTACTCGCCGCGAGCTGACCGCGGAAGCTTCGCGGCAATGCCAACCACGTCATTGTCATAGAAGTACAAGCCTGGAACGGCGTAGTTCGACTTGGGGCGAGCTGGCTTCTCCTCCAGTGAGATTGCGTGCCCGTCTGCATCGAACTCCACCACCCCGTACGCCTGAGGCTCGGCCACCCAGTAGGCGAAGACGGCTCCGCCCTCAACGTCGCTGAAGCGTCGCAGCTGAGTGCCTAGGCCGGGCCCATAGAAGATGTTGTCGCCTAGCACCAGGGCCACCTTGTCGGAACCGATGAAGTCAGCGCCGATGACAAAGGCTTGGGCTAATCCGTCTGGCGAGGGTTGCTGAGCATAGCTGATCGAGATGCCAAATTGCGAGCCGTCACCCAGCAGCCGCCAGAAGGCTGACGCATCGTGCGGCGTGGTGATCACCAACACGTCGCGGATTCCGGCAAAAATCAACGTCGACAACGGGTAGTAGATCATCGGTTTGTCATAGACCGGAACCAACTGCTTACTCACGCCCAGCGTCACCGGATGCAGCCGGGTACCAGAGCCGCCGGCCAGGATGATGCCACGCATGGCGCCCAGTCTCCCAGTTTTTGATTGCTCCGCTCGGCACGCTCGGAGACAGGGCATTTGTTCGCACTTTAAGCCGCCCGCCAGAAGCCGTCAGCCCTCCTTAGGATGACTCGCATGACGAAAATTCTGGTGACCGGCGGGGCGGGTTTCATCGGCTCGAACTTCGTCCGGTATGTACTCGACCACACGGATTCGTCCGTCACGGTGTTGGACAAGCTGACCTACGCCGGAAATCTGGCGTCGCTCGAAGGTTTGCCTGAGAATCGCTTTACTTTCGTCCGCGGCGACATCTGCGACGCCAGTCTGGTCCACGCGTTGGTGCGGCGCCATGATCTCGTGGTGCATTTCGCGGCAGAGTCCCACAATGACAACTCACTGCGGGACCCATCTGCGTTCATCACGACCAACCTGATCGGGACCTACACGCTGCTGGAGGCAGTTCGCAGGTATGGCACCCGATACCACCACATCTCCACTGACGAGGTTTACGGCGAGCTTTCGCTCGAGGACCCCAATCGATTCACCGAGATGTCGCCCTACAACCCGTCCAGCCCCTACTCCGCGACCAAGGCCGGTTCTGATCACCTGGTGCGCGCCTGGGTGCGCTCCTTCGGCGTGGAGGCCACGCTCAGCAACTGTTCGAACAACTACGGTCCGTACCAGCACGTCGAGAAGTTCATTCCTCGGCAAATCACCAACATCCTGAACGGCGGTCGACCAAAGCTCTATGGCGCCGGGTTGAACGTCCGCGACTGGATCCACGTTGATGATCACAGCTCCGCTGTGCTACTGATCACGGCCGAGGGCAAGATCGGCGAGACCTACTTGATTGGTGCCGATGGTGAGCGGAACAACAGGGAGGTCGTTGAGACGATCTTGGAGCTGCTTGGGCAGCCGCGCGATGCGTACGATCACGTTATCGATCGTGCGGGCCATGACCTGCGCTACGCCATAGATTCCACCAAGCTCAGGCTGGAACTGGGTTGGCGGCCGAGCTTCTCCGACTTCAATGAAGGCCTGGCCGCCACCGTCGAGTGGTACCAGGCCAACGAGTCGTGGTGGCGCCCGCAGAAGGCCGAGACCGAAGTCGCGTACGCGAAGCTGGGGCAGTAAGGGCAATGCCCGACTTGGTGATCAAGCAGACGCCGATCCCGGGTCTGCTGATCATCTCCCTGGATATCCGCGCCGACACCCGTGGCTGGTTCAAGGAGAACTGGCAGCGCCAGAAGATGGTGGATCGTGGCTTGCCGGACTTTGCACCGGTGCAGAACAACATCTCGTTCAACAACCGGGTCGGCGCCACCCGCGGCATTCATGCCGAGCCTTGGGACAAGCTCGTCTCACTGGCAACTGGACGGGTCTTCGGTGCTTGGGTTGACTTGCGTCGAGGAGACGGCTTCGGCCGTTGCTTCACTGCGGAGCTGGGCCCGGAGACCGCGATCTTTGTGCCATGTGGTGTCGGGAACGCCTTCCAGACCCTGGCGGAGCAGACCGCGTACTCCTACCTGGTCAATGATCACTGGACTCCAGCAGCGAAGGATGCCTACACCTTCGTCAACCTTGCCGACGAGACGCTGGCGATCAACTGGCCGATTCCACTCGATCATGCGGAGCTGTCCGAGGCCGACAAGACGCATCCGCGACTGGCCGACGTCAGACCACTGGAACCGAAGAAGACCTTGATCATCGGAGCTACTGGCCAGCTGGGCCGCGCGCTGATCAAGGCCATCCCCACAGCGGTTCCGATCACCCGCACCACGCTGGACCTGGCCAACCCGGAATCCGTGGCGGCGTTCGACTTTGGGTCATACGACATCGTCATCAACGCGGCCGCATACACCAAAGTCGACGCCGCCGAGACTGAGGATGGCCGACGCGCAGCATGGGCAGTCAACGTCGGAGGTGTCGGCGCGCTCGTTGACGCGGCCCGCAAGTCCCGCTTCACCCTGGTGCACATCTCCTCCGACTACGTCTTTGACGGCGCACACGCAGTCCATAGCGAGGCTGAACCGTTCTCACCGCTCGGCGTCTACGGACAAACCAAAGCGGCCAGTGACGCACTGGTCGGTTCTTTGCCTGCGCACTACGTACTGAGGACTAGCTGGGTGGTCGGCGACGGCCACAACTTTGTGCGGACCATGGCTACCCTCGCCGACCGCGGTGTCAATCCGGACGTAGTGGATGACCAGATAGGCCGGCTCAGCTTCACCGCCGAGATCAGCCGCGCCATCGTCCATCTGCTCGAGATCGAGGCGCCATACGGGACGTACAACATCAGCAACGACGGTGACCCCATGACCTGGGCTGGCATTGCTCAGTCGATCTTCGAGACACGCGGCCGGGACGCTGCATCTGTGAGAGGTGTCACGGCCGCTGAGTATGCAGCGGGCAAATCGCTCGCTCCCCGCCCTCGGCACAGCGTCCTCAGCCTGGACAAGATCATCAGTTACGGGTTCCAACCGGCGGATGCGATGACTCAGCTGCAGGCCTATCTGTCAACCCTGACGGTGGAGAAACCAGGTTGGGATCCGGCTGGACGCCCGGGTGCGGCCCACGAACGAAGAGCGCACTGAGGGTCAGCAGTAGCCCCGCAATTGCTACCCCGACAAAGCCGGCTTGTGCGCTCGAGTGGTCGATCAGCTGGCCAACGACAGCTGCGCCGGCGGCGACGCCAGCGGCCAAACCCGTCGAGCTCCACGCAAGTGCTTCGGTCAGCCGTATTTGGTCCACCGAAGACTGGGTGACTGCCACGGAGGCAATGAGAGTTGGCGCGATGGCCATTCCACTGAGCGTGAGGAGCAGGGCAAGGGCCACTGGATGGCTGACGAAGGGCAGCGGCAGCAAAGACAGCGCGAGCAGGGTCGCGCCGATTCGGAAGCGCCGCGCGGGAGAGGCCTGCCACCCGATTGCTCCAGTAACGGCGCCAGCCACCAGTGATCCGAAAGCCCAGGCCATCAAGATCACACCGGCGTACGGAAGCACGCCTGCCTCTTTGGCAAACGCGACGACCACGACTTCCATGCCGCCGAAAACCATGCCGAGGGCGCCGCAGGCAATGGCCACGGGGAGCAGAACACGCCACGGCATCTGGCTCGGTGCGACGTGGTGTTGCTGGGTCCGGCGAATCGGCGGCTGGCTGCTGCGCTGAGCAGCCAACGCAACAGCACCTATCAGCCCGATGAGAGCGCTAGCGGCGACTCCGAGGGCCGGGTGAAAGGCGGTGGCGAGGAAGGTCACCAGGATTGGTCCGATGATGAAGACCACTTCGTCCAGCATGGCCTCGACCGCGAAAGCGGTGTTCAGCAGCGGCGAACCGTTCAGCCGAAGCGTCCAACGAGCCCTCACGGCCGATCCCGCCAGGCTGAATCCGACTCCCACGCCGATGGCGGCGGCCACGCTTACGGCCAGTGGCCAGGCGAGCTCTACGGCCGCAATCAGGACCGCCAGGCTGATGCTGTTGATCAGGACGGTCAGCAGCAAGACCCGAGCCTGGCCGATGCGGTCGATGGCACGCCCCCACGGCGCCGCCACAACTGCGCCCGTCACTGTGGCGACGGCGGTCAGCAACCCGGCCAGACCAAACGAGCCCGTGGTCAGCGACACCAGCAGCACGATTCCGATGCCCGTCATCGACAGCGGTAGCCGCGCCACGAAGCCGGCCAGGCTGAACGCTCGCGCTCTGCGATCCGACAGTATCTGCCGATACTTGCGAAGATTCAGCAAGGGGGACGACCCCCTTGAACCCCCGCGGGCGTGACGAACCCAGCAGATCCGCTGACACGCCCGAGCCCCGCGGCCACGACTCTCCTCCTCGTACGCAAAGATCACGCCTGTGGGCGATCACTCCGCAGGCTCTGACGAAGCACCGACCGACCAGCTGCGCCAGGCACTCGCACCGTACGAGGCGATCCTGCTGGTCTCCTTCGGCGGCCCTGAGCGTCCGGAGGAGGTGATGCCGTTTCTTGAGAACGTCACCCGCGGTCGGGGCATTCCCACCGAACGCCTCGCCGAGGTCGGCCAGCACTACTTCCTGTTCGGTGGCAAGAGCCCGATCAACGATCAGTGTCGCAGGCTGCTGACGGCATTGACGAACGAATTACGCCGCCGTGACTTGCGGCTGCCGCTCTATTGGGGAAACCGGAACTGGTATCCCTACCTTCATGACGAATTGCGCGCGATCGAACGAGATGGCCATCGGCGGGTGCTTGTCGTGATCACCAGCGCATACCCGTCGTACTCCTCATGTCGGCAGTATCGGGAGAACCTGTTTGACGCTGCCGAGGGCACTCAAATCCAGATCGACCGGATCCGCCATTATGCGAACCACCCTGGCTTCGTTCAAGCCTCGGTGGACGCCTCACTCGAGGCGCTCAAGACGCTAGAGCAATCAGCAGATGAGGCCCGCCTGGTGTTTGTGACCCATTCGATCCCCACCGCTATGGCGGCGACCGCCGGGCCAGCACCGCGTAGCGGCGGTGGCGCGTACGTCGACTGGCACGCAGCCGTGGCATCTGAGGTTACCCGGGGCGTCGGCCAGCGGCTCGGCCGGAGCTTCGACAGCGACCTTGTCTACTGTTCGCGCTCGGGTCCCGCGAGCCAGCCATGGCTGGAGCCAGACATCAACGATCATCTGCGCGAGCTCGCCCGGCGTGGTGTCAAGGCAGTGGTTGTGGTGCCGATCGGTTTCGTGTCCGATCACATGGAGGTGGTCTTCGACCTGGATACCGAGGCAGCAGCCACCGCGGAGGAATGCGGCCTGGCCTTCGCGCGGGCCAGCGCCGCCGGCGATCATCCGGCGTTCGTGAGCGGGCTTGTTGACCTGATGGTCGAGCGCGCCGCGTCAGCCCGAGGGGATGAGCCCGATCGCCCAGTCGTGGGATCAGCACCTGCGGGCTGGTATGAGTGCCGCGCGGACTGTTGTCCAAACCTCCGGGAGCCTGGCCGTCCGGCCTTGTGCCAAACGCTCGGCTAACTCCCTCGAGTGCCTGGGTTTTGCAGCCAGTAGCGGTGCTGCCTAGAGCCACTGGCGGTTCGCGCAGAGAACCCGTGCCAAGTGGGAATTTTGGACGCGTAGGCGCGTTATAGCGGGCGCGAGCACACATAGCACGCATATCGGTTGATTCGTGTGATATGACTGCGCACGAATCAGATGAAGATCTGGGCTTTTCGGGCCCGGGAAGGCAAAGATGGCGACCGATTACGACGCCCCTCGCAAGACCGATGAAGAACTGAACGAAGACAGCATCGAAGAGCTCAAGACCCGCCGTAACGATAAGAACTCCGGGAAGGTTGACGAAGACGAAGCCGAGGCGGCGGAAGCATTTGAGCTTCCTGGCGCGGACCTGTCACACGAAGAGTTGACCGTTCGGGTGCTGCCTCGCCAGTCTGATGAATTTACGTGTGCCGGCTGCTTCCTGGTACGCCATCGCAGTCAGATCGCCGAGCTGCGTCCCAACGGGGATGCGTACTGCTACGACTGCGCGGGCTGATCTTGACAGATGCGCAAGAGCCCGGCGATTGCCTGGGCGAAAGGGCTGGGCTGAGCCCTACATGATCATCTAGGCTAGTGGCACCGAACGCGTACGCAGTTGTGCAGTGCTTGTGCAGCCGAGCTGCGTGACGGGGGCGCGACCGCAGCTAGGTGCACTCGATGTACCGGGCTGGTTGGGGGCAGTCAGTCCGGACAGAACACCACCTCGCGCTCCCGCTGGGGTCGCGAGGTGGTGGTTCGGAGAGGTTAAATCTTGACTTAGATCTTGACCTTGATTTTGCCGGCGTCCGGCGTGTCATTACCAATTTCCTTCTCCCAGTGCCGGGCTGCCATGCGCTGGGTGAGCAACTGCGTGACGCCGATACCGACGCCGCTGGCCAGGGCCCACGTCATCGCTTCGAGCACGGGAGTATCGGGATCGGTCGGGGACGGTGGTTCGTTACCCGTCACGAGCTTCCAGCCGGCCTTCAGCAACCGCTGGGCGGCGATGGTGGTAACCGCTCCGATCACTCCCACGTAGAGCTTCCAGAACAGTTTCTGCGTCGGTCCCATCGGGTCAACCCTTCCATGTCCAGCGGTCCACGGTGCCGAATCCGGCCGCGTTATCGCATCTTAGTGCCGGACCGACGCGGCGATTGCAGCGAGCAATTCATACGGTGCCAGCGCAGCGATGATGGCGTGACCTGGGCGCGTAAGTTACCTCCATGCTGTTTCGTGAGCGACTCACCGTTCCCATCATCTGGTGGGCGCTCGCAGGTCTGTTTTCCTTCTCAGTACTGCTCGCCGTGGGGGCCTATCTCGGCCCGGTCTGGGGCGTCGGAACCTCCGTCGCCACCATGCTGGTCGCCGCCGCGATCTTCGGTTCTGCGTCACTGACGATCAGCGTCGACGCGAAGGATACACACATTGGCCGCGCGATCATCGAGCACGCCTACGTCGCTGCCTGCCGGGCGCTCGATGCTGAGGAGACACGTCGCCGCGCCGGCATCGAGGCCGATGCCCGAGCTCATTTAGTGCTTCGGCCGTACATCAAGACAGCCGTTGAGATCACCCTCGACGACCCAGACGATCCGGTGCCGTACTGGTTGGTCTCGACCCGACACCCGCACCGGCTGGCAGCCGCACTGCAGGACGCCGCCTCGTCTACGCTGACCGAGTGAGCGAGTCCGAGCTATGACCATCGCTGTCGAGGTGCTGCTTCTTCAGCTCGATCCTGGCCTGGAGCCGCCGTCATACGCACACCCCGATGACGCGGGGGCCGATCTTCGTAGCACGGAGAGCTTCGAGCTCCGGCCGGGAGAACGCCGCCTGGTCGGGACCGGTGTCGCCATCTCGCTACCGGCAGGCTACGCAGCTTTTGTGCACCCCCGGTCCGGGCTAGCCGCCCGGCACGGCATCAGCATTGTCAACGCGCCAGGCACCGTCGACGCCGGCTACCGCGGGGAGATCAAAGTCTGTTTGCTCAACACCGACCGCAGCCAATCGGTGCGCATTACCCGAGGCGACAGAATCGCTCAGCTGGTCATCCAGCCGGTCAGTCTGGCCGCCTTCGTCGCAGTGACTGAACTGCCGAGTTCGGCGCGCGGCAGTGGTGGCTACGGGTCAACGGGCGGAATACTGGGCGGTGCCACCCAGCGAGGGGCCACCCAGCGAGGGGACAGCAGCATGAGTGTGCCGAGGGAACGCGCGTGATCTTCAAGAGGGGCAGGAAGCGCGATAACGAGTCGCAAGTTGAGGAGCTCACCGAGGGCGCTGGCCTTGATGAGGCAGGCGAGCCTGCGGATGCCGCAGACGAGGACGCGCCGACGGCGACCGAAGAGCCTGAGGAGGCCACGGATCTTGAGGCCTTGGAGGACATCGACTGGCGGAGCGCAGGACCTTACGACATCAACGAAGTCGACAGCGTCGAGAGCGCCGAAGAACGCCCGAAGATCGATCTCGGCAGCCTGATTCTTAGCCCTCTGCCGGGGTCCGAGCTACGCCTCCAGGTGGCCGAAGAGACCGGTGAGATCGTCTTGGCGATGCTGGTGATCGAGACCATCGTGGAGCCACCTGCCAGTGCCAATCAAAGGCCCCAGGCCTATTCCTCCGCACTTGAGCTCGCAGCGTACGCCGCTCCCCGCAGCGGCGGACTCTGGGCAGAGCTGCGGGATGAGATCTCCCGCAACGCCACCGATGCAGGGGGCACCGCCTCGCTCGGTCAGGGACCGTTCGGCGTAGAGCTGAGGCGGCTGATCCCCGTCACCACGCCCGACGGCGAGGAGGGCTATCAACCTTCGCGCATGTGGGTTGCTGAGGGGCCCCGCTGGCTGCTGCGCGGCATTGTCTACGGTCAAGCCGCGATCGAAGATGACGCCGAGTCCCCGGTCGTCGCCGATGTGCTCGCCGCCTTCCGTCAGGTGATTGTGCGGCGCGGCGACGAGGCGATGGCACCGGGCGATCTGCTCCCTTTGATCATGCCAACTGACGTGAGTCAGGAGCCTGAGGCCTCTTAACGCCGAAACCGCGTCTCAGGGTGGCACGATCATTGACCACGGTGGGATGCTTGAAGGGCGGAGGTGAAAACGCGATGGCCAGAGAGAACATGCTGCAACGAGCACTGCGCCGGTTCACATCCTCGAATGCCGAACTTGAATCCGAGGAATTGCAACGCAACGTCCGAGAAGAAGGCGCAACACCCATTCAGGAGTGTGAGGACCGCCAGCGGGTACAGCTCACCGGTACCGTTTCGACGGTGACGATCAACCCCAGAGCCGGACACCCTGCACTCGAGGTCGAGCTGCGTGACGGGTCCGGAGCAGTGACCCTGGTGTGGCTTGGTCGACGGCAGATTCCCGGAATCGACTGCGGGCGGACCCTCAAGGTCTGGGGTCGGGTCAGCTGCCACGAGGGAAGGCGGTTGGTATACAACCCGCGTTATGAGCTGATGCAGACACCGGCGGCCTCGTGATCGTGGCCGCCACGGTGCCTGGCACATGACCGAGCTGCCAGCGGAGCCGAAGACGGGTTCGAAGGACACGAGATCGGTCAAGGTGGCAGAGCCCCCACAGTTCGATTACGTGGAGGAGTTCGTCCGCTACCAGCTCAGTCAGTCTCTGGGTGGCGCCCGCGGCATGATCGAGTCAGCGCTGCCGTTCGTTGCCTTTACGATCGCCTGGGTGATTGGCCGGCAGCTCTACCCGGCCATTGGGGCCGCCGTCGGTACGGCGCTGGCGATGGCGGCGATCCGTCTCGTTCAGCGGCAATCGATCAAATACGTCGTCCAAGCAATCATCCCGACGGCTATCGCGGCTCTCATTGCCACGCGAACCGGCCGAGCGCAAGACGTTTTCCTGCCGGGCATCCTTTACAACGGTGCCCTCGCCGTGATCTCTATAGTGACGGTCGTCATCCGGAGACCCCTCGTCGGCTTCATCATCGGCGCTGCCGTCGGCGATCCGACCGGCTGGGTGAAGGACAAAGGCCTGGTGCGGATGACTTCGAAGTTGACCCTCGTCCTTGCGGTGCCCTACATCACTCGATTTGTCATCCAGCTGCCGCTGTTTCTTGCGGGGGAAGTGGTCTGGCTCGGAGTGGCGAAGGTCGTCCTCGGCTGGCCGCTGCTGATCGCCGCCTTGACTGTCATTGGGCTAATGCTCTCCAAGGGCAGGACACCAATGGAGGATTCACCGCTGGCAAACCGTGATGCCGCTGCAGCTGAGTCCCACGTTAGGCGCAGCGCGGATCGGTAGCTTTCGCGCCAGCTGGAAAGGTGCTCAAACCGCCTGAACACGCGGTGTCGGCGTCTTGGAGAGATCGATCGAGCCGTCGCGCGGGGCGAGCATCTCCGCCAACTCGTGCTCGAAGTCTTGGGCAGTCACGAACAGCAATTCGTCGCCAGCCTCGAGTGAGCCGTCCTTGTCAGGTGGTCGAGCATGCCCGTCCCGAATGATCGCCACCAAAACGACGTCCCCAGGCCAGGTCAGGTCGCCGATGCGAGCTCCCACACAAGGGCTGCTGGACGGCAATGTCATCTCGACGAGGTTCGTCGCACCCTCATGGAAGGTCAGCAGTCTGACCAGGTCACCGACTGTGACGGCCTCTTCCACTAGTGCCGACATCAGACGCGGTGTGGAGACGGAAACATCGACCCCCCAGACCTCGTTGAACAGCCACTCGTTCTTCGGGTGGTTGACCCGAGCGACCGTACGCGGCACGCCGAACTCAGTTTTGGCCAGCAGCGACACCACAAGGTTCACCTTGTCGTCACCGGTGGCAGCGATGGCAACATCACAGGTGTCGAGACCCGCTTCTTCGAGCGAGGACAACTCGCAGGCATCCGCCAGAAGCCACTCCACCTCGGCGAGCGTTTCGGATTTGATCGCATGCGGGTCCTTGTCGATCAACAACACCTCATGCCCGTTCTCCACGAGCTCCGCCGCAATGGAACGTCCCACATTGCCAGCTCCGGCAATCGCCACTCGCATCGTCATACTCCTCTTGGCGGAGCGCCGAGAATCGCCTCCACGTTTGCCAGCTTCGCATCGACTACCGCGGCATACGCCAGGTCGCCGTCCTGAAAGACTTGGCTGGACTTTGGCACTATCCCGGAGCCCATCCGGAACAGGAACGGGATCCGCGCGCCCGTGGCCTCCTCCATCTGCTCGATGGTGCGACCGACCCACGCTCGATCAACATGCACTTCCATGAGGCGCACCGAGCCCGACGGGTCCCGCCAGTGCGGCTCAGAACCGCTCGGCAGCAGTCGGCGCAGTACCTGATCTGAGGTCCACCGCACCGTGGCGACGGTCGGGATGCCGAGCCGCTCGTAAACCTCAGCACGGCCGGAATCGTAGATCCGCGCTACGACATTTTCGATTCCAAAGGTTTCGCGCACGACGCGAGCCGACAAGATGTTGGAGTTGTCACCACTGGAGACCGCAGCAAAACCGTCGGCGTCCTCGATGCCGGCCTCGAGCAGCACCTCGCGATCGAAGCCGACACCCCTCACGGTCTTTCCCGCAAAGTCCGGGCCAAGCCGGCGGAAGGCCTCGGGCTCAATGTCGATCACCGCGACAGTATGGCCACGCTTCTCCAGACTCCTGGCGAGGCTGGACCCCACCCGGCCGCAGCCCATGATCACGATGTGCACGCCCTGAGTCTAGTGAACCCCGCTGTGGCGACTCTGTGACGCCGATCACCTCCGACAGAGGGCTGCTCCCAGGGATCGCGCTGCTCCGCCAGTGTTGCGGGGACCGGCACGACATTAGGGTTTGGGTGTGGTGAATGTTTCCGACATCGGCAAGCGGTTGCTGCTGGGCCGGAAGCTCCGTAGCGCCCAACTCGGAGAGACACTGCTCCCCAAGCGCATCGCTTTGCCGGTGTTCGCATCAGACGCCCTGTCCTCGGTTGCGTACGCTCCGGATGAGATCTTCCTGACGCTGTCCCTGGCAGGACTCGTCTCGTACTCGTACTCCTGGAAGATCGCCATCCTGGTCGCCATCGTGATGCTAGTAGTGGTGGCGTCCTATCGGCAGAACGTGCATGCCTATCCGTCGGGCGGCGGCGACTACGAGGTGGCCACGGTCAATATCGGGCACAATGCTGGTCTTACCGTGGCGGCGGCACTCCTCGTTGACTACGTCTTGACGGTCGCGGTCTCCGTCTCGTCTGGGGTGCAAAACGCCAAGTCCGCGTTTCCCATCCTCGACGGCAACGAGGCATGGGTAGCCGCCGGCGTCGTCATCGTGCTGATGGCGCTCAACCTGCGCGGCGTCCGGGAGTCGGGCACCCTGTTCGCCATACCCACCTACTGCTTCATGTTCGCGATCTTGAGCATGGTGATCTACGGACTGTTTCGGATACTGGTGATGGGCGACCAGATCCAGGCGCACAGCGCACAGTATGGGATCGAGCCGGATCCGAAGTACGCAGCTTTCACCGGCTTCGCCATGGTCGCGTTGCTGGCCCGCACCTTCTCCTCTGGGTGCGCGGCGCTCACCGGGGTGGAGGCGATCTCCAATGGGGTGCCGGCATTCCAGAAGCCGAAGAGTAAGAACGCGGCAACCACCTTGTTACTGCTCGGCACCATCGCAGTGTCGATGCTGATCGGCGTCGTCGTCCTGGCCAACCTCACCGGACTCAAGCTGATCGACGCCGGTCACTCGTACTACACCCTGAACGGTGAGCGGGTCGATGTGATCGAAGAGACTGCAATCGGGCAGCTGTCCGACGCCGTCTTCGCCGACTTCAAACCCGCTTTCTACTTCGTCGTGGCTGCCACGATGCTGATCTTGTTTTTGGCGGCTAACACCGCATTCAACGGGTTTCCGGTGTTGGGCTCCATCCTTGCCAGGGACGGCTACCTACCGCGGCAACTGCACACCCGCGGCGACCGCTTGGCGTACAGCAATGGAATCATCGTGCTGGCCTTCCTGGCCATCGTATTGATCATCGCGTTCGACGCCGACGTGACCGCCTTGATCCAGCTCTATGTCGTCGGGGTTTTTGTGTCGTTCACTGTCAGCCAGCTGGGCATGCTGCGGCATTGGACGCGGCACCTGAGAATCGAGAAGGATCCCGCGACGCGTGGGCGGATGATGCGTTCCCGCGTGATCAACGCCATTGGATTGACCATGACTGCCACAGTGCTGGTCATCGTGCTCCTCTCAAAGTTCACTAAGGGCGCCTACATCGCGATCATCGCGATGGCCGTGCTCTTCGTGATGATGAAACTGATCAGGCGGCATTACGATGCGGTGGCCCGGGAGACCGCGCTGGTCGAGGGCGAGGATCGGACATTGCCGAGTCGAGTACGGGCCGTGGTGCTGGTCAGCAAGCTTCACAAACCTACGCTGCGGGCGCTCGCCTTTGCCAAGGCCGCCCGGCCGAGCACCATCGAGGCTCTCACCGTCTCAGTTGACCCCGAGGAGACCGAGCGGCTAGTGGTGGCCTGGGAGGAGGCCGATACCGGGGTTCCACTGAAGGTGCTTGCCTCGCCCTATCGGGAGGTGACCAATCCGATCATCGACTACGTGAAGAACCTGCGGCGCGAAAGCCCGCGTGACGTAGTGACGGTCTACATCCCGGAGTATGTCGTGGGCCATTGGTGGGAGCAGATCCTGCACAACCAGAGCGCCCTGCGACTCAAAGGACGGCTGCTGTTCACTCCAGGCGTCATGGTGACCTCTGTGCCATTTCTCCTCGCGTCGTCGACCAGGGCCGAACATAGACTTGAGCGGGAGACTGCTCAGGAGAACGCCCGCCGGTACCTGCGCAGCGGCCAATAGCATCCGTCCACCTCGCCGTCAAAGGACGGCGCTGCTCTTGCCCACTGCTGAACCGGAGTACCAACGCTGGAGCTCCGCGAACCCCTCGTCCAGACTGACCCGAGGTTCCCAGTGCAGCACCTGACGCGTCAGCCGCTGATCGAACCAGTGCGCGGTGGACAGCTGCTCGACCAGGAAACGGGTCAGCGGCGGATCGTCAACTGGGCGTCCCGGACGCAGACCCTCAGCCAGCGTCCAGAGCGTCTCCACCAACGTTCCGCCAGCCCGCGCCAGTCGCACCGGCACGTGCCGAGTCGGTTCCGGCGCTCCGGCCGCGCGGCACAAGGCGGCCAATAACTCGGCGACCGGTCGGGGCTCGCCGTTGGTCACGACCAGCGCCTGGCCGCGGGCCTCGACACAGCGGTCCAGAGCCGCCACCAGCGCCTCCACCGCATTGACCACGTAGGTGCTATCGAGCAGGGCCGCCCCCGAGCCGATCAGAGGCAGCCGCCCGTGGCGGGCCCGATCGACCACGCGGGCCACCAACTGGGTGTCGCCCGGGCCCCACACCAGGTGTGGACGCACAGCGACGACGGCGAGCTGGCCGTGATCGGCGCCCAGGGCGATGCGCTCTGCAGCGGCTTTGCTTCTCGCGTACGGGCCTCGAGCGCCGAACGGGTCGGCGGGATCTGCGCCGCGGCCGATCAGCGGGCTGCCGGAATGAGCTACGGAGGGCGATGAGACGTACACCAACCGTGGCACTTCCGCCGTCACACAGGAATTCACGACCGCACGGGTGCCTTGGACGTTGACCCGCAGGTATTCCGCCTCCGGCCCGATCACGTTCACCTTGGCGGCCAGGTGAATGACCGCGTCCTGGTTGCTGACCGCGGCGCGTACCGCATCGGTGTCGCTGATATCAGCCAACACTTCGGGCAGTCCGAGCCCAGCCGGATGTCGCTGGAACACCATCACCCGGTCGCCCCTGTCGGCGAGCGCTTGCGCCACACCACGCCCTAGCATTCCGGTCGCTCCGGTGACCAGTACTCGCACGCCGCCCGTCCCTACGGCCGGCCGACCCGAGCACCCGCCAGCACCCGCTCGGCCCAGCGGGCGAGTCGCTGTCGGTCGATCTTTGCGGCATGCCGAATGTCAACCGGCAAGGAGTCGATGGCCAGTACCGCGGCCAGTCGTACGCCGGCGGCTGTCCGTACGGCGCTCGCCAGCTCGGGCTCCGCCAACCCAACAGGAGCGGCGGCGGCTGGCACCACCACTGCCACCACCTGCTGAGTGCCCGGAGGACCGACACCGACCACCGCCGCGGTGGTCGGTGTCGATTCGGCTTCGATCCGCTGCTCCACACCGACCGGGGTGAGCGGCCCGTCTGCGGTCGTGATGACATGCACCAGACGGCCCTCGATCCACAGCCGTCCGACACTGTCGAGGTGCCCGACGTCGCCGCTACGGTGCCAGCCACGATCACGAGAACTTGCCCTCTCGGTCGCCCAGAGCCGGTCGTAGCGGTCCTTCACATGAGCGGCGGATGCACAGATCTCGCCTGTGATCTCGACCCGATCAGTGATTGGCCCAACGGCCCTGCCGAGCGAGTCCAGCGGGCTGATCCGGATCTGCACACCCGCCAGCGGCCGACCGACGCACACTCCGTTGCCCGACCCAGCCTTCTCTAGCTCGGCCAGCGAGATGTCGGTCAGCGGCAGCGCCTCGGTCATCCCGTACGGCGTGTGCAGCTCGGCGTGCGGGAGAACCTCATGGAGGCGGCGCAGCAGCGGTACGGAGACCGGCGCTCCGGCGGAGAGCACCAGCCGAATGCGCGCGAGAGTCGAGGACTGCTCGGCAGTCAGCTCATCCGCGGTGGCGACCACGTTTCGCAAAGCCGCCGGAGAGGCGAAGACCAGGGTGGCGTCGATGGCCGCCGCCGCCTCGGCCAACCGGACTGCGGTGAGGGTAGCTGGTTTGGTGACATCCATCTGCGGCACGGCGGCCCCGATGCCGAGAGCCGGGCCGTACAGCGCGAATGGGGCGAAGGCAGCCACCAGTCGATCGCTCGGCTGGACGTCACACAGGGTTCCCAGTAGGTCTACTTGAGCCCGCGACTGGTGATGCCGATAGACGACCCCCTTGGGCGGCCCAGTTGCACCAGAGGTGAACAGCACCGCAGCCTCGCTCGACTGCGCAACGTTGGTGTCGGCGTCCGCCCGCTGAGTGTCGAAGAACCCGAGCCCGCGATCCCGCGATGCCGCAAGTTCGTCAATCGAGTGCCTGATCCCTAGCATCCGACGGATCGGCTTGGGCAGCTCGCCGGCTACCAACCGAATCCCCGGGAGCTGGAGCGCAGCCGCGGCGGCTACGGCCACCGGGATGCCGATCAGGTAGTCCGGATCAGCGCTCCGAAGCGCGTCAGCCATTCGACGCCAGCCGAGACCCGCGTCCGCCACCACAATCGCGGCACCTGCGCGCCAGCACGCGTAGACGGTCGCTGTCAGATCGAGACCCGGCGGCACCAGTAGCGCGACTCGATGTCCCGGCCGTACGCCGACTCGGCGAAGCCCGTCAGCCAACGCCTCGACCAGGTTCTGAAGCTCGCCGAACGAAGTCACGCGGGTGCCGCCGCGACCCAGCTCGGCGATGGCTGGAGCCGAGTCGCCGCCGGCCCGCGCGCCAGCGACACCAACAACCAGGTCCCGGGCCGCCTCGGGTTTTGCCGAGTCGGGCGCCGACCGCTGCGGCCGCGTGGTGACGTTCGATCTCACCCACGACCAGGCATCCTCGGCGGACTGAGGTGCGTCCTCCATGACCAGGTGCGAGGCTCGGGCGTACCGGTGGAGATCCGCGTGTGGTAACCGGCGCTGCAGGTCGCGAAGCGACGTCTGTGTGAAGACAGGGTCCCGCGGGCCCCACAGCAGCAGTGTCGGAACAGCTGCGAGCTCGGTCAATCCGGCGGCCACCTGATCGAGCGCGGCACGGCTGGGATGGCTTGGCTCCAAGGGAATGTCGGCGACGAAATCGCCGACCGCTCGCCGTCGACGAGAGTCGGAGTACGGAGCCCGGAATGCCCTGCGGACCTCGACTGGTATCGGCGGCCGCGACATCGCCGCGGCGGCGCGTACGAATGTCGCCGTACGGACGCAGACCAGCTCCCGCAGCGCACGGCTGCGCGCCAGCCGGATCAACGCCGGCGTACCTGTCTGCGGAGGTACAGCGACCCCAGTGTTGGTCAAGATCAATCCGGCGATCTGATCAACATGCCGTAGCGCCCACCCCAGAGAGATAGGGCCGCCCCAGTCGTGCGCCGCGAGCACCACTCGACCGGCGATGCCCAGCTCCGCGGTGATGGCGTCGAGGTCGTCGATCCGCGTCGCAAGGGAACGCGGCGACTTCGGTCGCTCGGAGTAGCCCATCCCAAGCTGATCAACCGCGACGACGCGCCAGCCGGGGTCCGCGCAGCCGAGAAACCGACGCCACAGATACGACCAGGTGGGATTGCCATGCACGCAGAGCAGCGTTCCCGCCTGTGGCGCGACGTCGTTGTCCAGGACGTGCCAGGTGCGCAGTACCCCTTCGGCGTCGACGGCTTGGACCAGCCTCGACCAGGACGGGTCGACTCCAGGCATTCCGCCGAGCTCCGGAGCGACGGCGGGCTCCGCAACCAGACTGTTGATCACCAGACGATTTCGGCGTACGAGGTGTTTAGTCCAGATCCGATGCCGAGCAGCAGAACCCGGTCTTCGGCACGCAACTGATCCATATGGCGGGCCAGGGTGAACGGCACGGCGGCCGGACCCATGTTGCCGTACATCGGAAGGGTGAGCGGGAAGCGCGCCGGGTCCACGCCGAGCGCCGTCGCGAGCGCGCGGATATGCACGACCGAGGTCTGGTGAGCGATGAACCAGTCGATGCCATCCCAGTCGAACTCATCCTTCGCGTCGGCCCAGGTCGCCAAGGCAAGCGCCAGTCCCGCGTCGAACAGCCGCTTGGTGTCGGTTCGCATCCGGGTGAGATCACCCACGCACAGGTCGTGGTGCTCGGTGCCGGCCCGGCTCACGCCACCGACCACCCGGTGACCTTCAGGATGGCGGTCCGCCCGGCCGAGCACCATGGCCGCTGACCCGGAACCGAGGGTGAGCGTGGCGAACTGTGACCGCAGGTCGGCCGCGGTCGCCTCGCGCCGGGCAAGCCGCTCCAGCGTCAGCTCCTGGGTATAGCGGGAACCTTCGGCGTCGACGATCACCGCATAGTCGGCCTGGCCGGAGTCGATCATCGTGCCGGCCAGCTGGATGCCGTTCACAAAACCGAGACAGGCATTCGCCAGATCGAAGTTGAGGCAGTTCGTCGGCAGGCCCACCTGATGGTGAATCGCCGCCGCGGTGGAGGGTTCGAGATACTCCCGCGAGACGGCCGTGTTGATCATGACGCCGACCTGCGTAGGGGTGATACCCGCCTCTGCCAGCGCTTTGGCGGCAGCAACGGCCGCCGCATCAGCGAAGCTCACGTCCGCAGGCCACCAGCGACGCTCGACCACTCCCGCCAGCTTCTCCAGCATGCCGGGTCGCGTGCCCACACGTTGGTAGGTCTCAGCGAGCTGTTCGTCGAAGGCCGCAGAGGTCATCACGACCGGTGCCTCAACGGCACACACCGAGAGCACCGTGGTGTTAGCCGGCCGGAAGCTTGCATTACCGCTCATATCGTGCCCCTACCCAGGGACGCCAATCCTGCCTCCCCAAAAGCTCTGCAACTCTGCACAATGGTGTCACCGGCCACGGCGTCACCGGTAGCTGGCACAGAAACGGCACTGCAAGCGTCGTGATATCTTGACGTCAAGATAGTTTGTCGACGACGACAGTACGGAGGGCTCATGAGTGTGAACAGCTTCGATGCCAAGGCAACCCTCCCGGTGGGCGACGAGTCGTACCAGATCTATCGGCTCGATGCTGTCGAAGGTTCAGATTCGCTGCCGTACAGCCTCAAGATCTTGCTGGAGAACCTGTTGCGCACCGAGGATGGCGCGAACATCACCGCCGATGACATCCGCGGGCTGGCCGACTGGGATCCGAACGCCGAGCCCAGCAAGGAGATTCAGTTCACTCCTGCGCGCGTGATCATGCAGGACTTCACGGGCGTGCCATGCGTGGTCGATCTGGCGACCATGCGCGAGGCAATGGAGCAGATGGGAGGCGACGCCGCCAAGATCAACCCACTTGCGCCAGCCGAACTAGTGATCGATCACTCAGTCATCGCCGACGTGTTCGGCACCGCCGACGCGTTTGTCCGGAATGTGGAGATCGAATATCAGCGCAACCGGGAGCGCTATCAGTTCCTGCGCTGGGGTCAGACCGCCTTCGACGATTTCAAGGTGGTTCCGCCGGGCACGGGGATTGTGCACCAGGTCAACATCGAACACCTGGCCCGCGTGATCTTCTCTCGCCAGGTCGAGACGTCGACAGGCTCGGGAGAGATTGAGCTGTACGCCTATCCCGACACCTGTGTCGGTACTGATTCACACACCACCATGGTCAATGGCCTGGGCGTTGTTGGCTGGGGGGTCGGCGGGATCGAAGCCGAGGCGGCGATGCTCGGCCAGCCGGTCTCGATGCTCATCCCTCGGGTTGTCGGTTTCAAACTCTCCGGCAAGCTGCGCGAGGGCACGACCGCAACCGACCTTGTTCTGACCATCACCGAGATACTGCGGCAGCACAAAGTGGTCGGAAAGTTTGTCGAGTTCTACGGTCCCGGTGTCTTCCAGGTACCCGTGGCAAATCGGGCCACGATCGGGAACATGAGTCCTGAGTATGGCTCCACGATCGCGGTCTTTCCGATCGACGGTAAGACCACCGAATACCTGCGGCTCACCGGTCGCAGTGATGAGCAGATCGCCCTCGTGGAGACGTACGCGAAGGCGCAGGGCCTGTGGCATTCCGACGATCGGGAACCGAGGTACTCCGAATACCTGGAGCTTGACCTTGACACTGTCGTGCCCAGCATCGCCGGGCCCAAGCGTCCGCAGGACCGAGTCCTGGTCGCCCACGCCAAGCAAGGATTCCGCGAGGCGCTGCGCGACTATGTGGCTGTCGAGGAGCTGACCGGCTGGGACGAGTCGGTCGACGAGTCCTTTCCAGCCTCCGACGTGCCGAGTCACTCGACCGGGAACGATTCCGCAGAGCCGCACGAGTACGGCGAGGAGCCGGCCGACATCGAGCGGCCAAGCAAGAAGGTGCCGGTGACACTGGCCGACCGCACGTCATTTGAGCTCGACCATGGCGCAGTGGCGATCGCGGCGATCACCTCCTGCACCAATACGTCCAACCCAAGTGTCATGATCGGCGCCGCTCTGGTCGCCAAGAAAGCGGTCGAGCGCGGGCTGAATCGCAAGCCCTGGGTGAAGACGACCCTGGCTCCTGGATCGAAGGTCGTCAGCGACTATTACGACCGCTCCGGCTTGACGCCGTACCTGGACAAGCTTGGTTTCAACTTGGTCGGCTACGGCTGTACGACCTGCATCGGCAACTCCGGGCCGCTCATTCCCGAAGTCAGTGCGGCCGTGCAGGAGCATGATCTTGCGGTGGTTTCGGTGCTGTCGGGCAACCGGAACTTCGAGGGCAGGATCAATCCCGACGTCAAGATGAACTACCTGGCCTCGCCACCGCTCGTGGTGGCGTACGCGCTTGCCGGCACCATGGACATTGACCTGATGAACGACTCGCTCGGCACCGACGAGCAGGGCAACGAGGTACACCTTGCCGACATCTGGCCGACCGAGGCGGAGATCGACGAGATCATCGCGTCGGCAATCGGCGCCGAGATGTTCACCGAGTCCTATGCGGATGTCTTTGCTGGGGATGAGGAGTGGCAGTCCTTGCCGACCCCTGAGGGCGAGATCTTCGCTTGGGACCCTGACTCGACCTATGTCCGCAAGCCGCCCTACTTCGACGGCATGCCCGCAGAGCCCGCGCCGGTCACCGACATCGAGGGTGCACGGGTGTTGTTGAAACTGGGCGACTCGATCACCACTGACCACATCTCCCCGGCCGGTTCCATCAAGGCCGACTCGCCTGCCGGCCAATACCTCGCTGAGCACGGTGTGGAGCGGAGGGATTTCAACTCCTACGGGTCGCGGCGGGGCAATCACGAGGTGATGATCCGCGGAACGTTCGCGAACATTCGGCTTCGCAACCAGCTCGCACCGGACACCGAGGGAGGATTCACCCGGGACTTCACCTCAGCGGACCAACCAGTCACGACCGTGTACGAGGCGTCGCAGCACTATCTCTCATCGGGCACGCCATTGGTGGTTCTGGCCGGCAAGGAATACGGTTCGGGTTCCTCACGGGACTGGGCCGCGAAGGGCACCGCGCTACTCGGAGTGAAGGCCGTGATCGCCGAATCGTACGAGCGGATCCACCGATCCAACCTCATCGGGATGGGTGTGCTGCCACTTCAGTTCCCCGAGGGGGAGAGCGCCGGCTCGCTTGGACTCACCGGCGAAGAGACCTTCGACATCATCGGCGTCACTGAGCTCAACGCCGGCCGTACGCCGACGACAGTCAAGGTCACCGCAGGGGAAGTCAGCTTCGATGCCCTGGTGCGTATCGACACCCCAGGTGAAGCCGACTACTACCGCAATGGCGGAATCATGCAGTACGTGCTGCGGTCGTTGATCAAGAAATAGGTGATCGCTGGGAAGCTCCGCCGACGAGTCGGTGGGCTCATCGCGGCGGCCGCGCTGACCGTAGCGGGTTGTTCGCTCAGTGGTCCGTTGGCCACGCCGTCCGAACCGTTCAGCGACTTCTCTGTCGGTGAGTTCGGCGGCATCGATGGCCGCCAGAACATCGTGCACGTGCGCGCGGACGGGGTTGCGTTGCTGGTCTCGCGAGTACCGGCTGCGGGCCGGTTGAGTGATCAGAAACTGAGCCGACTGCGGACTCTGCTGACCTCGGAGGAGTTCGGCAAGGAGGTCGCCAACGAGGCTCAACGAACACCACGAACCACAGAACAGGTCTGCTCCGACCTGATCACCCACGAAGTGACCATGGGCACTCTCTCGATGAGCCGGACCGAGCCCTGCGGTGAGGAATCGCGACCGGCACCGGCCTTCGATGAGATCGTCAGCATCGTTGCGCCGGCTATGAGAGGTAACTTCGACGGTCCGGTCGAATCAGCAGAGCCGCGCCTGTTTCCCGTGCGCCTGGAGCGCATCGAGCTTCAGAATCAAGCTGGCTACGTGATCAAGGTCGATGTAGCGGGCCGGGGGACGATCACGGGAGCCGGCGGTGGATCCAAACAGCGCGATCTGTCAGTCCAGCAGCGTGACACGCTCCGCCTGCTCATCGCCCGAGTCATTGAGGAGCCGGTTGTGCCCTGCACAACGACGGCGCACTACCGACTCCACATCGACACAGAGCCCCCGATCTCTGGTCAGGACTGTGGTTTTCGAGAACGCCAACCAGAGTTCGGAGCACTGACCGTGCTGCTGGAGGACGCTTTCGACCTGTGATCGCCGCCAGCCAGCAGAGTCGGGTAACGGTGCGCCGGTTAGCCTCAACGCGTGGGTGTATGGACAGACCACGTGCTACCGCGGCTGGTGGACAGAGTGCTGGGAACTCCTGAGGTGGACGCCCGGCGTGCCCTGGTCTGCGGTGGTCTCCATGGTCGCGTACTGGAAGTCGGTTTCGGGTCCGGACTGAACCTCCGCCACTATCCCGCCGAGGTGACCGCGGTCTTCTTCGTCGAGCCCTCGGCTGTAGCGCTACAGCTGGCCCAGCCACGCTTGGCAGTCGTGGCTGCGCAGGTCGCGCAGGTGGGAGTCGACGGTGCGCGCCTCGCGCTCCCCGACGAGTCGGTCGATTGCGTGCTCAGCACCTATACGCTCTGCACCATTCCCGAGGTGACTGCTGCCCTTGAGGAAATGCATCGGGTTCTCAAGCCCGATGGCGTCCTGCACTTCCTCGAGCACGGGCGCGCGCCAAGTGAGTCCGTACGCCGATGGCAACGCCGGCTGCATCCGCTGCACAGCAGGATCGCCGGCGGCTGCAACATCGAGCGACCGATCGACGACTTGATCTCGGGTGCCGGTCTGGTCATCGATGAGCTGGAGATGGGGTACGGAGACGGTCCGCGGCCCCTCAGCTATCTGTATCGCGGCCGGGCCTCCCGCCATGCATGATCATCAAGCGGTAATCTCGCTTCGAATCAGCTCCGCGTACTCGTCTATCTCTCCCGGGCCGTAGCGTGTCCGTGGCCAGAAGAAGCCCCGTAGGCCATCGCCCTTGGTTCTAGGCACAACATGTACGTGCAGATGGGGGATGGACTGGCTGACCACGTTGTTGATCGCCACGAAGGTGCCCTGAGCGCCTAGGGCGCTGACGACGGCCCCGGCGATCCGCTGCGTCATTGTCAGCAGCGGAACCTTGAGCTCGCTCGGCAGCGTCAGCAACGTGTCCACATGGCGAATCGGAGCGACAAGGACATGACCCTTGAAGACCGGCCGGTGATCAAGGAAGGCGATCACCTGATCGTCACGCGCCACGACCGCAGCATCCAGCCCACCGCTCACGATTTGGCAGATCACATCGCTCACTGGCATGAGACTAGTGCTATCCCCTGGTGATCGAACAGCAGTTCGAATATATTTTAGTTCGTGAGCGGCTCAGCGTACGTACCGCCTGGCTGGCCCAACCAGGTGCGCCCGCCAGGAGCGTCTGGTTGGGAGGCGACAGCCATCGCGTATCTGCTGGATTGCTGTCCGGCAGACTTTCGTGGCTATCGCGTGCTCCGCAACCATCCCGTGGTGCTGGCGCAGTTCGCTACTCACTTCGTCAACGGGCAACACGAAGTGTCTCAGCGGGGACTGGCTGAGGTTCGCACCACCCTAAGTGAATACGTCGAGCCAGATGTCGTGGAGGCCGCCGCCCAGGCGTGGCTGGAACAAGGGGCTCGGCTTGCCCGCATCCGACGGGCGGTGGCACTGCTGGATGAGGCGCTGCGCGGCCGCGTCTTCGTTCCCAAGCTGTGAGGCGGCTGAGCGGCTCACGTGCGTTGCGCCACACTCGATGATTCGGGAGCTGTTGAACACGTAAACTCAGGCCCATGTCAGCCGCCCCGTACGGACTGTTGAGCTCGATCCATAGCCCACAAGACCTGCGGGACATGACGCCAGATCAGCTCAGGGAGCTGAGTCTGGAGATCCGCTCGTTTCTGATCGAGCACGTGTGCCAGACCGGCGGCCACCTGGGACCCAACCTCGGAGTGATCGAGCTCACACTCGCGGTGCATCGGATTTTCGTCTCGCCACGGGATCCGATCATCTTCGACACTGGCCACCAGAGCTATGTGCACAAGATCTTGACCGGCCGCCAAGATCAATTTCCGACGTTGCGCCAGCGCCATGGGTTGTCGGGGTATCCCGACTCGACAGAGTCCGGGCACGACTGGGTGGCGAACTCGCACGCATCAACGGCGCTCTCGTACGCCGATGGGCTGGCGAAGGCCATTCGACTGCAGCGAAAGCCCGGCACCGTTGTCGCCTTTGTCGGCGATGGTTCGCTCACCGGTGGGATGGCGTGGGAGGCCCTGAACAACATCGCCGCCTCCGATGACCTTCCATTGGTCATCGTCGTGAACGATAACGGCCGGTCCTATACGCCGACGGTTGGAGGCCTGGCACGATATCTGACCGGGCTGCGGACCAATCCTCGTTACGAGCAGGTTCTTGACCTGGTGAAGCGCAATGTCAGCCGGGCACCGCTGGTCGGCAATGTCGCCTACGACCTCCTGCACGGCATCAAGATCGGCCTGAAGGACGTTCTCGCCCCCCAGGGCATGTTTTCCGACCTCGGCCTGAAGTACATCGGGCCGATCGATGGTCACGACATTGCCGCAGCCGAGCGGGCCCTGCAGCAAGCCAGGCAGTTCCGCGGCCCTGTCCTGGTGCATTGCATTACGCGCAAGGGGAACGGCTTCAAGGCTGCCGAGAACCATGAGGAGGACCGCTTCCATGCCGTTGGCAAGATCAACGCCAGAACCGGAGAGGCGGTCGGCGGTGCCTCCGGGCAGACCTGGACTGACCTGTTCTCCGAGGAGCTTCTCCGGCTGGGAAGTACCGACGAACGCGTCGTCGCCATTACGGCAGCGATGGTGTATCCCACAGGCCTGCATCGGTTTGCCAAGGCGTTCCCCGACCGCTGCTTCGATGTCGGCATAGCCGAGCAGCACGCGGTAACGTCGGCGGCAGGTCTGGCGATGGGCGGTGTGCATCCAGTCGTTGCGGTGTACTCCACCTTCCTCAATCGCGCTTTCGATCAGGTCCTGATGGATGTCGCCCTGCACAAGTGCGGGGTTACTTTCGTGCTCGATCGAGCTGGCATCACCGGGCCCGATGGGGCCAGTCATCACGGCATGTGGGACATGTCGATCTTGCAGGTGGTGCCTGGCCTGCAGCTGGCCGCGCCGCGGGACGGCACTCGGCTACGCGATGCGCTGGCGCGATCTTTGGGGATTGACGACGGCCCGAGCGTGATCCGGTTCCCCAAGGATCAGGTGCCGGCGGATCTTCCGGCCGTTGACCACGTAGCCGGGATGGATGTATTGCTCAAGACGGAGCAGCCGCGGGTGCTGGTCGTAGGCATTGGTCAGCTTGCCGGAATGGCCGTCGCAGTGGGGGAGCGGCTATCGGACCAGGGGATCGGTGTGACGGTCCTTGATCCCGTCTGGGCGCTGCCGGTGAATCCGGCGTTAGTTGCGGTGGCCGCTGATCATGATCTGGTGATCACGATCGAGGACAACGGCGTGGTGGGCGGCTACGGAGCACGGGTCGCCCAGGAGCTGCGCTCCGCCGGCGTGGGGACGCCCCTACGCGAGTTCGGCATTCCGCAGGAATTCCTCCCCCATGGAGGCCGCGCCGAGCTGCTGGAGGAGGCCGGGTTGACGTCGCAGAACATCGCGCGGTACGCGGTCGAGGCGATCGTAGGAGCCGACGAGGCCCTCGAGCAACCCACTCACGCCGACTTGTCAGGGGTTAGCGATGGGGACTGAGGCGACTCCGGGCGGGGTGAAGCGGCGGCCGAGCACCCGCTCGGAGACACTCGCGCGGTCCAGGTACGGCGTAATGCCGCCAAGGTAGAAGGGCCATCCGGCACCGAGGATCAAGCACAGATCGACGTCCATCGGGGCGGCAACAACCTCCTCCACCACCATGAGGCCGATCTCCTCGGCCAGCGCGTTCAACGCCCGCTCACGTACTTCCTCGGCGGTGCTTGGCTGGTTGCCGACGACGAGCAGCTTCGCCGTCTCGTCGCTGACGTACGGCTCGCCGTCGGGCGTCCAGTCGTAGATGCCGGGCCTCCTCGCAGCCACCAGTGCCTGCAGGTTGCGTGAGACGGGGAAGCGATCGCCGAAGGCCTCGTTCAAATTCTCGGTCACGTGTAAGGCGACCGCCGGGCCGACCAGTTGAAGCAGCACGTACGGCGGCATGGGCAAACCGAGCGGCCGCAGCGCGGCATCGGCGACCTCAACCGGCGTGCCGTCATCAACAGCGGCGAAGATCTCCGCCATCAGTCGGAGCAGCAGCCGGTTCACGACGAAGCCGGCCGCATCCTTGACCAGCACGGCGTTCTTCTTGAGCGACTTCGCAACCTCGAATGCCGTGGCCAGGGTCTCCTCGTCGGTCGCCGGTCCGCGGACGATCTCAACCAGCGGCAGCACTGCTACGGGATTGAAGAAATGGAAGCCGACCACCCGCTCGGGATGATCAAGATCTGTTGCCATCTGCGCGACGGACAGTGAGGAGGTGTTCGTGGCAAGCACACAGTTGTCGGAGACATGCTTCTCAAGATCGGCAAACACCTGCTTCTTGATCGACATATCTTCGAAGACCGCCTCGATGACGAAGTCACAGTCCGCGAAGTCGGCCAAGTCTGTGGTACCCGAGATCAGCGCCCGGAGCCGGTTCGCTTCGTCTGGGATGATGCGCCGCTTCTCAAGCAATCTGAGGATCTCTGCCGCCACATTCTCCAATCCCTTGTCGACTCTCTCCCGGTCGAGATCGGAGATCACGACCGGCACCCGGAGGCGGCGCAGGAACAGGATGGCGAGCTGGCTCGCCATCAGCCCAGCGCCGACGATGCCAACTTTGGTCACCGGTCGCGCCAGCGTGGGATCAGGCGCACCTGCGGGCTTCCGCGCACGCCTCTGAACAAGATCGAACGCGTAGAGGCTCGCTCGCAGTTCCGGACTCATGATCAGATCCGCGAGGGCTTCGTCTTCGGCAGCGTACGCCTCGATCCGGTCCGAGGTCCTTGCTGCCGCCATCAGCTCAAGCGCTCGATATGGCCCTGGTGAGGCGCCGAAGACCTTGCTGTCAACGAAAGTCCGGCCTCGCGCCAGCGCATCATCCCAGGTTTCGTCACGGTTGATCTCTGGTCGGATCACCGTCAGCGATCCGGCCACGATCTGACCAGCCCAGTCCAGCGAGCGAGCGAGGAAGTCGGCACCGTCGAAGGTCGCGTCGGCCAGGCCCAGCTCGTACGCCTGGTGGCCATTCAGCATCCTGTTTTGATTGAGTGGATTTTCAATGATCAGCTGAACGGCCCGGTCGGCGCCGATGAGGTTGGGCACGATGAAGGCCCCGCCCCAACCCGGAAACAGACCGAGGAAGCACTCGGGTAGAGCAATTCCTGAGGCGGCGGCGGAGACCGTCCGGTAGTGGCAGTGCAACGTGAGCTCCAGGCCACCGCCGAGCGCGAGCCCATTGATAAAGGCGAAGGTCGGCACCCGCGACGTGTGCAGCTTGTCGAAGACGGCATGCCCGATCCGGGCGATTGCCAGGGCCTGGTCGCGGCTGACGATCTTGGAAAATGCGGAGAGGTCGGCGCCTGCAGCCAGGATGAACGGCTTGCCAGTGATGGCGATCGCTACCACGTCTTCGCGTGCAAGCGCGGCATCCAATGCCCGATTGAGTTCGCCGAGACCCCGCGCGCCCAAGGTATTGGGTCGCGTATGACCGCGCCCGTTGTCCAGGGTGATCAATACTGTGGTGCCAGCGGTATGGGGCAGCTTGATGTCCCGACTCAACGCCCTGGTGACGACCTCGCCCTCGGTGCTGGCCGAGGCCTCCGCGATCAACTGTTCGAGTTCCTCGGCCCTCACCGCAGGTTCTCCCAGATCACGGTGCCACCCATGCCGAGACCGATGCATAGCGTAGTGAGCCCATAGCGGACCTCGGGATGCTCCCGGAAGGCTCGTGCCAGGTGAATCATCAGTCGCACCCCGGAGCTCGCGAGCGGATGGCCGAGGGCGATGGCGCCGCCGTATGGGTTGAGGCGCGGATCATCTGCTGCCAGCCCGAAGTGATCGCAGAAGGCGAGCACCTGGACGGCGAACGCCTCATTGATTTCGAAGGCATCGATGTCGTTGATCGACAGCCCGGCCTTGGCCAGCGCCTTCTCCGTCGACGGGATCGGTCCGACGCCCATCACCTCAGGATCGACGCCAGCGAATGCAAATGAGACGAGCCTCATCGCCGCTGGCAGACCGAGCTCGGCTGCAACACTCTCCGCGGCCAGGAGGCACGCCGTGGCGCCATCGTTGAGGCCCGCCGCGTTGCCCGCCGTAACGCGTCCATGCGGCCGGAACGGAGTCCTGAGCGTTGCCAACGCCTCGACTGTGGTGCCAGGTCGCGGCTGCTCGTCAGCGACCGCAAGTCCCCACCCGAGCTCGGAGCTTGGAGTGGCGATGGTGACCAGTGACTCCTGGATCACCCCTTGTTCGTACGCCCGCTGCACGCGCTGTTGGCTGAGCGCGGCGAAGGCATCGGCTCGATCCTTGGTGATATTCGGAAAGCGATCATGAAGATTCTCCGCGGTTGAGCCCATGATCAACGCTGACTGGTCGACGAGCTTCTCAGCGATGATCCTGGGGTTTGGGTCAATGCCTTCGCCCATGGGATGGCGGCCCATGTGTTCGACTCCGCCCGCAATGGCGACGTCGTACGCACCGAAAGCGATTCCGGAAGCGGTGGTGGTCACGGCGGTCATGGCTCCAGCGCACATCCGGTCGATCGCGAAACCCGGCACCGACCGTGGCAGTCCTGCAAGCAAGGCGGCCGTACGCCCAATGGTCAGACCCTGGTCGCCGATCTGTGTAGTTGCGGCGATAGCGACATCGTCGATGCGGTCCGGTGGCAGCTCCGGATGGCGGCGCAGCAGTTCCCGGATGCAGTTGACGACGAGGTCGTCGGCCCTGGTCTCGGCGTACATCGAGCCAGCCTTGCCGAAGGGGGTGCGTACGCCGTCGACAAAGACGACATCTCGAAGGTCGCGATGCATAACCGAATATTACTCATCAGTAACAATGACGGCACGGGGCTGCGCTAGGAGGGGAGTGATGGCCGGGACGGTCAGCTCGCGCTGCCACGGCCGCGCGCCAAGCGCGGCCAGCACCTGGTCAACCGACTCCTCGGTCAAGGGGGACGGCGGCCGCCAGGCCAGGCGGCGCAGATGATCCGGCGTGAGCAGGTTCTCCAGCGGCACGTCGTACAGCTCGGCGATAATCAGCAGAGCACCACGCACCGTCGCCAAGCGGGCCGCGGCCCCAGGGTTCTTGGCGGCCCACAGCCGCGACTGCGGCGGTCCATCGCTCGGAACGTGCATCGGTGGTAATGCACTCTCTGGCATCCGTGCCACGACCTCGAGCGCCTCCAGCCAGCTGGCCTCGGCCCGCCTCGCCTGGCGGCGAGAGAAAGCGGGGATCTGCCGAAGTGTGGCGCGATCTGGATGCTTGTGGGAAGCCAGCTCGGTGATGGCGACATCCGGCAGGATCTTGCCTGGCGCACGATCGAGCTGCTGCGCGACTGCATCGCGGGCATACCAAAGCTCGGCGACGTACGCGAGGCCGCGACGGTTGTGGACGTGATGGATGCCAGACGTACGGCGCCACGGGTCGCGCCGCGGTTCAGGGCTGATGCTGGCACCCGCAACCAGGGCCGCGAACTCCTGCTCTGCCCATTCCCACTTGCCGGCGTCCACGAGTCGGGTGGCGAGCCGGTCGCGTAGTTCGATCAAGAGCTCGACATCCAGGGCGGCATAGATCAGCCACTCCTCAGGTAGCGGCCTCTTTGACCAGTCTGACGCGGAGTGCTCCTTCAGAAGCCGAACTCCAAGCAGCTCCTCGATCATGGTGCCTAGGGCAACGCGGGGATAGCCGAGCAGTCGTGCGGCAAGTTCGGTGTCGAACAAAGTCTTGGGAACAAGCCCGACCTCGTACAGGCACGGCAGGTCCTGGCCAGCGGCGTGGATGACCCACTCGGTCTCCGACACTGCAGCACCGAGTGCAGAAAGATCGGCCGGCTGACCGAACGCGGTCGGATCCACCAGATGCGTCCCCGCACCGGCGCGGCGCAGCTGGATGAGATAGGCGCGCTGGCTGTAGCGGAAGCCGTGCGCCCGTTCAGCGTCCATGGCGACCGGCCCAGTTCCGCCGCGCAGCGCGGTCACTGTGTGTTGTAAGGCTTCCGGGGTGGTGACGATAGGCGGCACGCCCTCGGCGGGCTCGATGAGTAGCTCCGATTCCTGATCAAGTTCAGGTGCGGTGAGCGGTACTTCTGTCAACGTCTCCGGGAACTTCGGCTGGGCGGTTTACGCCGAGAGGGCATCATCACCACCCCGGCGGGCAGCGGTGGCAGCCCCGCTAGCGTACAGAGTAGTTCAGCCCACGCGGCTAGATGGGGGTTCAGACCGACGCCGTCCTCCAGCAACGGAGTCCATGAGGCGCGTATCTCGATCTCGGCGCTGGGTGGTGCAGAGGCCATCCCTCCGAAGGACTCGCTGGAGACTGACGTCACGGTGCCACTCGGGGCATCGTAGGTAGCGCCGTGGGTATCGAGTGCATCGATCAGCCACGACCAGCCCACACTGGCGAGCAACGGGTCTGGCACCATCTCCGGATCGAGATCGGCCCGCGCAAAGGTGACACAGCGGAACGTACCTTGCCACGCGGCGTTGCCGGCCGGGTCGTGGAGCAAGACGAAGCGTCCGCTGCCCACCTCTTCCCCGTTCGCCACAACATCGGCGGTGATGGCCGCTGAGTACGGCGCGATGCGCTGCGGAGCAGGAAGTTCCTCGACGTGCAACTCCGAGCGCCACGGCGCAGACATCAGATCCTCAACGGCCCGACGAAACGCGTCCGGTGCCGGAGCCGCGTCGCTATTCGCTGCCATCAGACGAGCGTATTCGGCAGCCCATAGGCGGTAGGTTTCGACGCGCCGGGTTTACCGACCGTGACAAGATTCACGAGTGCGTGCGCTGGCTTCGGATGTGTCTCTGCTCGTGTCCGCATGTCGCAAGAGTCATCCGAACGATCGCGTACCGGTGTGGTTCATGAGACAGGCGGGGCGATCGCTGCCGGAGTATCGGGCAATCCGCCAAGGTATCGAGATGCTCCAGAGCTGCATGCGACCGGAAGTGGTGGCTGAAATCACGATGCAACCAGTTCGCCGCTACGGCGTCGACGCCGCGATCTTGTACTCCGACATCATGCTGCCGCTCAAGGCAGCTGGAGTCGACCTGGACATCATCTCTGGTCGCGGCCCGGTGATCGCTCGACCGGTCCGGGCAGCTGGTGACCTGGAGCAGCTCAAGCCGTTGGATCCTGAACGCCTGTGGTACATCACCGACGCGGTCGGGCTGATCACCAGCCAGCTCGGTGATCTTCCCCTGATCGGCTTTGCTGGCGCCCCGTTCACCCTGGCCAGCTATCTGGTTGAGGGTGGGCCGAGTCGGGATTACGCGGCGACGAAGGCGTTGATGATCAGCGAGCCTTCGTTGTGGCACGCGATGTGTACCCGGTTGGCGGATCTGTCTGCGACCTTCCTGCGGACCCAGGTGGCGGCTGGTGCCGCGGTCGTGCAGCTCTTCGACTCGTGGGCCGGCAGCCTGAGTGCTGAGGATTACCGGCGATATGCGCAGCCGTACTCGGCTCGCGTGCTGCAGGCGCTGACTGACACCGGCGTGCCGCGGATTCACTTTGGCGTCGGTACTTCTGAGTTGCTCGCCCTGATGGGCGCTGCCGGAGCGGAGGTCATCGGCGTGGACTGGCGGCTGCCGCTGGCCGAGGCAAGTGTGCGGGTCGGCGATGGCTATGCCCTGCAGGGCAACCTCGATCCTGCCCTGCTGTCGGCTCCCTGGTCGGTGCTGTCGGAACGCGTTCGTGAGGTCATCACATCAGGTGCCGTCGCGCCAGGTCACATCTTCAACCTCGGCCACGGCGTGCCACCAGACGCCGACCCTGGAGTCCTGGGCATGATCGTCGAGCTGGTCCACAGCGAGGGTGCGCAGCTGCGGCGTGGGGCCCGTGAAGAGCTGGCGGGTGCATCTGCGGCGGGTGGCCGATGACCCGAGTTGCAGTCGTTGGCGGCGGAATCACCGGGCTCAGTGCGGCCCGCTTGCTCGCCCTGCAAGGTATTGAGGTCATCGTGCTCGAGGCCGGCAACCGTTGGGGCGGCAAGCTTGCCCCGGTTGCGATGAACGGGGTACGTCTGGACGGTGGTGCAGAGTCGATCCTGGCGCGCCGCCCCGAGGGTCTGCAGCTGATCGAGGAGCTCGCCCTGGGCTCTCGCGTGGTGCATCCGACTGAGGCCAAACCCCAATTGCTGGTAGGCGGTCATCTGCACGCGATGCCGGCCTCGCTTCTCGGCGTACCGACCGACGTTTCCCAACTAGCTGATTTGCTATCAGCTGAAGGTTGGCGGACAGCGGCCTCAGAGCCAGAACGGCCCGCGCCCGCCTTTGATCACGACGTAGCCATCGGCCGTTATGTCGAAGAACGGTTTGGCGCAGAGGTGACCGATCGACTCCTCGAGCCGCTGTTGGGCGGCGTTTACGCCGGATACGCCCGACGGCTCTCCTTCGATGCAGTGGCCCATGAGCTATTTGTGCGTGCCAAGGGCGGTGGCTCACTGCTTCGGCACGCCCAAGCGATAGGCCAGGAGGGACAGGACGGTCCGGTGTTCGCCGGGCTGCGTGGCGGCGTGTCGATCATGGTCGACGCACTCGTTGATGATCTTGATCGGCGTGGGGTGGTTTTGCGGCCGGGTGCGGCCGTCAGAGCGCTTGATCACATGGATGGGGGATATCAGCTGGTGATAGGCGCTGCCGGCGCACCAGAGATGATCATGGCCGATGGAGTGTTGCTCACCGCGCCTGCCACAGCGACTGGGCGACTGCTCTCTGGTCTGGTGGACTCGGCGCAGGAGTTCGCTCGCCTGCCGTACGCGTCAGTCGCTGTCATCACCCTGGTGGTCCGGGGAGTGCGATCGGACGCCTCCGGGCTCCTGGTGCCGCCCGGCGAACTGTCGACGATCAAGGCGTTGACGTACTCGTCGATCAAGTGGCCTTGGGTTGCCTCCCAAGCGCGTCGGGCCTGGGGCTCGGGGGTCGAGATCGTTCGAGTGAGCATTGGACGGCATGGTGACCCGACGAGTCTCCAGTTCAGCGACCGCGCCCTCATTGATCGCACTTTCAGTGAGGCCTTGACTATTCCCGGCTGGGGGATGGCCACGCTCGTCCATGGTGTCGTGAACCGCTGGGGTGGCGCCTTGCCGCAGTATCAGGTCGGACATAGAGATCTCGTCACCCAGCTGCGCTCAGAAGTGGCGGGCAGACGGGGGTTAGCGGTGGCCGGTGCAGCGTTGGACGGGGTGGGGATCGCGGCCTGCCTGGGTTCGGCACGAGCTGCGGTCGACGCTCTCGCGGCTGATTTTGGCTTAGGCCGCAATGAGATGATCAAGAGCGAAGATCAACTCGAGGAGAGCGGGAGATGAAGGCGCGCGAGATCAACTCGATGATTCGCTACACCATGTGGTCGGTGTTCAAGAAGGTTGGCCAGCTGGACGACCCGCCGCAGGAGTCCGCAGATGCAACTCTGCGGGCAATCAACAGTGCAACCGCAGACGACGACCTGGTGATCCGTGGCTGGTATGACGTCGCCGGCCTGCGGGCCGAAGCCGACCTGATGGTCTGGTGGCACGCGCCTGACTCCGACACGCTGCAGGACGCGTATCACGCCCTGCGTCGCTCTGATTTGGGCGCACAGCTGGTGCCGGTCTGGTCACAGCTTGCGCTGCACCGCCCCGCCGAGTTCAACAAGGGTCATGTGCCGGCGTTCATGCAGGATGAGGAGCCCAAGGGCTACCTCTGTGTGTATCCGTTCGTGCGCTCGTACGAGTGGTACCTGCTGCCGGAGGAGGAGCGGCGGGCCATGCTCACCGAGCACGGCATGATGGCCCGGCCCTACCCCGACGTACGGGCCAACACAGTCTCCTCGTTTGCCTTGGGTGACTACGAATGGATGCTGGCCTTTGAGGCGGACGAGCTACATCGCATCGTCGACCTGATGCGGGCCCTGCGGGCAGCTGCCGCGCGCCGCCACACCCGCGAAGAGGTGCCCTTCTACACCGGCAGGCGACGAGCACTCAGCGAGATTCTTGCCCTCTGGTGAGCCACCCGCCCGACGACGAAAGCCACGTTCACCTTGGTTTCTGACGAGGGTTTAAGAAGTAGCTGGCTCGAGGGTGAGTGAGACCGAGTTGATGCAATAGCGCAGATCGGTCGGAGTCTCGTAGCCCTCGCCGGTGAACACGTGACCCAGGTGGGAATCGCAGGTGGCGCAGCGAACTTCCACCCGCTTCATGAACATCGATTTGTCCTCGATGTAGCGCACTCGATCTTCGGCCAGCGGTGCGAAGAAGGAGGGCCAGCCGCAGTGTGACTCGAACTTTTGATTGCTTCTGAACAGCTCCGCACCACACGCCTTGCAGCGGTAGACCCCCTCGGTTTTGGTGTCGGTGTATTCACCGGTGAAAGGGCGTTCGGTGCCGGCTTCGCGGAGGACCTTGTACTCCAGCGGGGTGAGCTGGGCGCGCCACTCCGCTTCGGACTTGATGACTTTGCCTACCTGGGCGGCCGGATTGTTCTGTGTGTCGGTCATGTCTGCCTCTCCATTACGGGCACAGCTATCAACCACCAGCGCGGTCTCCCTGTTCCCGACAGTACTCACCTATGCTGACGCCATGCCGGTGCCAGCGGTCGAGCTCGAGGTCGGTAACCGCACGGTAAGGGTGACCAGTCCGGACAAGCTCTACTTCCCAGAGGTCGGGCTGACCAAGCTGGACATCGTCTCGTACGTGATCGCCGTCGGGGACGGTATCTTTCCTGCACTCAAGGATCGGCCCGTCACCATGGAGCGTTGGCCTGGTGGCTACCGGCCCGACGTCAAGCTCAGCACCCGGAGCGACTCGCACGGTGAGGCGTTCTACCAAAAGCGGGCACCTTCCAAAGGCATGCCCGACTGGGTTGAGACGGTGACCATCACCTTCCCGTCCGGCCGAACCGCCGACGAGGTCTGCGCGACCGAGCTGGCAACCATCGCCTGGATGGCAAATCTCGGGACGCTCCGCTACCACCCCTGGCCGGTGACCAAGGCGCACACTGAGAAGGTCGACCAGCTGCGGATTGATCTTGATCCGCAGCCGGGGACCGACTTCGCTGACGCGGTACGCGCCGCGCACGAGCTGCGCTCGGTGTTGGAGGACGCTGATCTGGTGGGGTTCCCGAAGACCAGTGGGGGTCGCGGGGTCCATGTGTTCGTGCCGATCGAGCCTGCGTACGGCTTCATCGAAGCCCGTCATGCGGTGATCGCGCTGGGTCGCGAGCTGTCCCGTCGAATGCCTGACCACGTCACGGTCAGCTGGTGGAAGGAGGAGCGCGGCGCTCGCATCTTCGTGGACTTCAACCAGATGGCGCGGGACCGGACCATCGCATCGGCCTACTCCATCCGGCCGACCCCAACGGCACTGGTGTCAGCACCGCTGAACTGGAACGAGCTGAGCGAGGTCGGTCCGGATGACTTCACGGTCAGCTCGATGCCTGCCCGGTTTGCCGAGATTGGTGATGCCTGGCGGCCCTTCTATGAGATGGAGCCGCGCAGCATCGACGCCGCGTTGGAAATGTACGCCCGCGATGAGCGCGAGTTGGGCACGGGCAAGTATGGCGGCGCGGAAATGCCCTATCCACCGGACTATCCGAAGATGCCCGGCGAGCCGGCCAGAGTGCAACCCAGCCGAATGACTCAGGAAACAAGGGAAATCGAGGGTCTTGCCTGAGCGCAGTACCGCGACTCCGGTGTTAGTCGTCGTAGACGCGGATCGGCAGGCCCGTATGGCGACCGAAGCGGCGCTCGTTCGCCGCTTCGAGCCGGACTACCGGGTGGTGAGCGCTGACTCGCCAACACCTGGGTTGGCGGCGTTGGAGCGGTTGGCGAGAGACGGCGAGGATGTGGCGCTGATCGCCGCAGACCTGCGGCTGCCGGGCATGGACGGCGTGGCGTTCCTGGAACGGGCACACGAGTTACACCGGGACGCCAGCCGAGTGTTGTTGCTGGCGATGGATCGCTACCACACGCGGATTCCTTTGACGGAGTTGGCGACGTTGCAGCGGGCGACCGCGCTCGGCCGGATCGATTTCTGGGTGGTCAAGGGCTGGGTCACCCCGGAGGAGTGGCTGTATCCGCAGGTTCAAGAAGCGCTGAGTGCATGGACGATCGCCCACCGGCCGCATCACGTGGTGTATCGCATCGTCGGTCAGCAGTGGGCCCTCCGCAGCCACGACCTCCGGGAGGTGCTGAGTCGAAACGGTGTGCCGTTCGCCTTCTATCCCGTGGATTCCCCGCAGGGGCAACAGTTGCTCCGAGACTTCTCAGTCGACCCAGCCCGGCTCCCGGTCCTCATCCGCCACGACGGTTCAGTGCTGCACGATCCGAGCTTCGCCGACATCGGCGGCGCACACGGCATTCAGGTAGAGACTGCCGCTGACGTCTACGATCTGGCGATTCTGGGTGCCGGACCAGCAGGGCTGGCGGCGGCGGTGTATGGAGCATCCGAGGGGCTGCACACCGTAGTAATCGAGCAGTTGGCCATCGGTGGCCAGGCTGGCACCAGCTCACTGATCCGTAACTATCTGGGGTTCGCACGTGGCATTAGCGGAGGTGAGTTGGCACACCGGGCGTGGCAGCAGGCGGTGCTGTTCGGAGCCCAGTTCGTATTCACCCACCAGGCCATCGGCTTCACGGCTGGCACGGATCATCATGTCGTCACGCTGGACGACGGAAGCCAGGCCGTTGCCCGGGCGTTGATCATTGCGACCGGTGTGACCTACCGGCGCCTCGGTATACCCAAGCTGGACCGCTTTGTCGGCAATGGAGTGTTCTATGGCGCGGCCGGCGTCGAAGCGCCAGCAATGGCTGGACAAGAGGTGTACGTCATCGGCGGAGCGAACTCGGCCGGTCAGGCAGCACTGCACCTAGCGAGGTTCGCCAGCCGGGTGACGTTGCTGGTCCGTGGCCAATCATTGGCCGCCGGCATGTCCGACTACCTCGTCCGGCAGTTGCAGGAGACCTCAAACATCGATGTGCGGCTGAGCACGCGTGTCGTCGACGGCCGCGGCACAAGTCACCTCGAAGCTCTCACGTTGGAGGATCTCCGCACTGGTCGCCAGGAGGAGGTGCCGGCGGCAGCCGTGTTCGTGCTTATCGGCGCCGAACCACACACCAGTTGGCTTCGCGACGTTGTGGAGCTCGACGGGCGTGGGTTCGTCCTGACCGGTCGCGACATCCCGCAGCTGGCGTGGACGGGTCCACGGGCGCCACTGCCGTTCGAGACAAGTGTGGGCGGGGTGTTCGCCGCCGGAGACGTCCGGTACGGGTCAATCAAACGTGTTGCCGGTGCCGTTGGGGAGGGCTCGGTCACCGTGGGCTCGGTCCACCGGTACCTCGCCCAACAACTCGGTAGTTCGTGAACAGCGCCCCGTCGTCGGCGTGCAAGACGTGATGCAGCCGGAATGCGCTCGGCACGGGGAGGGCCGCGCCGCTGGTCGAGCGCATGCCCTGGCCGCCCACCACAACAGGGGCGAGTGTCAGTGACACCTCGTCCACCAGGTTGGCCGCGAGCAGATCATTGTGCAGTCGGGGACCGCCTTCGCACAGCAGCCGTTGAAAGCCAGTGCCCGCAAGTTGATCCACAATCTGAACCAGATCGAGCGTCGGACCTTCCGCCTCCAGAACCGTAATGCCCGCCGCCTGCAATGGCTCAAGATCATCTGGCGACTTGCCCCCAGTGGTGATGATCATGACTGCTCCTCCGACACCCTCGGCAGGTGTGGCGATCATCGGATCAAGATCGGCGCTCGCAGAGATGATCACCAGCACGGGATACGGAGCAAGTCCCTCCTGCTCCCGGATCCCGAGCTGCCACGGTTCAAGATCGATGGCGCGGTAGCCCTCGAAACGCACCGTGTTGGCGCCGACCAGAACAGCATCAGCGAGCGCTCGTTGCAGGGCGAAGACGTGATGATCACTTTCGGTGTTGATGCTGCCTGATCGTCCATCGGGACCTTGCACCGATCCGTCGAGTGACATCACGAAGTTGCTGCGCACCCAGCCGCGGCCCTCTGGTGCGGGATGCCGATATAGCTCGACCAGATCGGTCTCACTGAGAGTTTGAGAATCTCCACCATCGGTGCCGAAGATCAGCTGCACCGCACCATGGTCGCACGCAGATCGACGAAAGTGGGTCAACGCGAAGGGCCTCTAGGGGACAATCGGCCCATGGCGAAGAACAGCAAGGACGACAAAGAGCCCCCGTTGATCACCAAGCCACTTAGCGAGTTGCTCAGGCTGCCTGCCGGCCGGGTGGACATGAATGCCTTCGACCCTGCCGCCACACCCGGCTTCCCGGGAGACAAGCATGACGCAGCCGCGATCACCGAGACACTGGCGCTCGAGCTCAGTGATCTTCAGGAACGCTTCCTCGCCGCGGGCCGAGTCAAGGAGACTCTGAACCATCAGATCTTGGTCGTGCTCCAGGGCATGGACACCTCAGGAAAGGGCGGCGTCATCCGGCACGCAATCGGGATGGTCGACCCTCAAGGCGTGAAGATCAAAGCTTTCAAGGCCCCGAGCGAGGAAGAGCGTGCCCACCACTACCTGTGGCGCATCGAGCGCGAGCTGCCGTCGCCCGGCATGATCGGCATTTTCGACCGGTCCCAGTACGAGGATGTGTTGGTGGTGCGGGTCCACAACTTGGTGGACGAGTCGGTGTGGAGCCAGCGCTACGACGAGATCAATGCCTGGGAGGACGACTTAGTCGAGCACGAGATGGTATTGATCAAGTGCTTCCTCAACATCTCCTCGACCGAGCAGAAAGACCGACTGCTCGCCCGCCTCGATGATCCGACCAAGTACTGGAAGTACAACCCGGGCGATGTCGACGAGCGGGCAAAGTGGCCCGCGTACATGGAGGCGTACCAAGCCGTACTGGAGCGTTGCAATACCGAGCGCGCGCCGTGGTACGTGATTCCGTCGGACCGCAAGTGGTATCGGAATTGGGCTGTTGCCCAGCTGCTGGTCGAGCAGTTGCGCGCTCTTGACCTGCGCTGGCCTGTAGCTGACTTCGACGTGGATAAGGAGAAGGCTCGGGTTGCCGCCAGCTGACAGCTTGGAAGGCTACGCGCTGACCACCGATAGGTGGCGTACCGGCGCCGACTCGTGAGCGCTGTCGCCGACCTCATGCAGATCAACCAGATCCATTGCCGCGATCACGTAGCGGATCAGGGCGACTTCAGCGATCTCAGGCTCGCCGCCCATGGGATCCGACACTGCGACTGCGCCGGCCTCGAACGCGAGCTCGGCCTGCCGGGTGTAGTGCAATCCCGGTGCCAAGAACCAGCTGCCCACGGCAATGTGCCGCCTGCCTTGACCACGGAGCGTACGAATGGCTTCGGCGCTCGACGGGCCGGAGCCAGTCGCGAAGGCCGTCACGCAAGGCAGCCGGTGGTGCGTCGCCCATTGCCTGGCTCGCCTCGCGACCAGCGCATTGCTGCGGATATCGGTGCTGCCGGCGGCCGCGAAGACCAGCCCGTCAAGCTCTGAGACCCGCCGCGCACGCAATGCATCGCGCAGCCGCCGGTCGATGATCGAGAGCAGCTGCGCCTCGGGCCCGATGGGGCGAGACGCGATGACCCGCAGCTGCGGGAAGCTGGCCTGCACCTGGTTGAGCAGCACCGGCACCTCGGCTTGCACATTGAAGGCGTCCGAGAGCAGCAGCGGCACGAATACGACCTCCGTAACCCCCTGGCGGACCAACTTATTGACGACCTGGATGCCGCTGGGAGCGCAGTGGTCGAGAAACGCAACGTGAATGTCAAGCTCAGGTCGGATCGCCAGTAGACCCTCTCGGATCTGATGGCTGACCTGCGGCACCTTGGGATCGTGGCTTCCGTGGCCGAGAAGGACCAATGAAGGAGCGGTCATGATGGCTTTCCTTGTTGTGCTGGGTGGTGTGGGTCGGACCTTGATGTGGCCGCGGCCCTCGCGGTAAGCGGGGTGGAGCCGGCGAGGCCGGCTCCGAGCGTCCAGCCGTCCGCATCGTCGACGAGGATGAAGGCCCCCGTGGCACGGTGCTCGCGGTAGGAGTCGATCGGCACCGGCGAGGCCAAGCTAAGCCGGACCCGGCCGATGTCATTCAGAGCGAGTGAGGTGGTCAGTCGCCAGCAGGGCACGGTGCCCGACTCGAAGTCGAGGTCGAGTGCTCCCTCGATGGACTTCACGACGGCTTTGGTGATCGACGTGCCGTGCTGGACGAGTACGCGGGCGCCGGCTGTGAGCTCACGTTCGGCCAGCCAGCACACAGTAGCGGTCAGATCGCGGATCGGCGCTGGTGGAGCGTCGGTCGCGGCGAGTATGTCGCCTCGCGAGACGTCGATATCGGTGTTCAGCCGGATCACGACTGACTGCCCAGCCACCGCTAGATCAAGGGGACCGTCGGGTGTGTCGATCGCTTCGACGGTGGCATGAGAGCCACGTGGTAGCACCACCACCTCGTCCCCCGGGCGTACTCGGCCTGACTCGATTTTACCTGCATAGCCACGGTAATCACCGTTGACCTGCGGCGCACGAGCGGCCCATGGTGCGCGGGATGCTGACTGAGGTCGGACGACATGCTGCACCGGGAACCGGAGGTCGGAACCCACCGCGAGGCGCGTGTCGTCGATGTTCTCCAGGTGGCCCAGTACGGTCGGCCCGTCGTACCAGGGGGTGCGGTGCGATCGCGCGACCACATTGTCGCCTTCGGTCGCTGAGACCGGGATGCAATGCGTCTCCAGTACGCCGAGGCTCCGCGCCAAGAGGGCGAAGTCGGTGGCGATGGCGGTGAAGACATCCTCGGAGTAGTCCACCAAGTCGATCTTGTTCACTACCAGAACGACGTGCGGCACCCGTAGCAGGGATGCGACAGCCAGATGCCGACGGGTCTGTTCGACCACGCCCTTGCGCGCATCGACCAGCAGCACGATGACATCGGCGGTGGAGGAGCCGGTCACGGTGTTCCGGGTGTACTGCACGTGCCCTGGGCAATCGGCCAGGATGAACTTCCGGACCGGAGTGGCGAAGTAGCGGTATGCGACGTCGATGGTGATGCCCTGCTCACGCTCGGCACGCAGGCCGTCGGTGAGCAGAGCAAGATCGGTTCGATCCAGACCCTTGCGCTTGCTCACAAGCTCAAGCTGATCAAGAGTGTCGGTGAGTACGGAGTTGGTGTCGAAGAGCAGTCGACCAACCAAAGTCGACTTGCCGTCGTCAACCGAGCCCGCCGTCGCGAGTCGCAGCAGCGTCCGGCCACCGGTGATGGCGTTGGCACTCGGCGCCCGGAATGCGGAGGGGTGGGGCATCAGAAGTAGCCCTCCCGCTTGCGATCCTCCATGGCGGCTTCGGACAGCCGGTCGTCGGCACGCGTCGCGCCGCGCTCGGTGAGTTGGCTGAGCCCGACCTCGTTGATCACATCGTGCACCGTGTTCGCGGCTGACAGTACGGCGGCCGTGCAGGACATGTCCCCGACAGTTCGGTAACGCACTGAGCGGAGTTCGATCACGTCACCGGCCCGCGCGGGCGTAACCTCGGTGATCGCGATCCACATGCCGTCGCGCAAGGTCACCTGGCGTTCGTGGGCGTAGTAGATCGTGGGCACATTGATCTTCTCGGCCGCGATGTAGTCCCAGACGTCCAGCTCGGTCCAGTTGGAGAGCGGAAAGATCCGGACGTGTTCCCCGGGCAGATGGCGCCCGTTGTACAGCGACCACAGCTCGGGGCGCTGGTTGCGTGGCTCCCACTGACCGAACTCGTCGCGCATGCTGAAGACGCGCTCTTTGGCCCGCGCTCGCTCTTCGTCGCGCCGGCCGCCGCCGAACACGGCGTTATGCCGGCCTTCGGTGATCGCATCCAGCAATGGCAGGGTCTGGAGCGGATTCCGGGTACCGTCGGGTCGCTCGCGGAGCCGACCGTCGTCGATATAGTCCTGGACGGACGCGATCTTGATGGAGGCGCCGTAGAACTCGACGGCCTCGTCGCGGAACTGCAGCACCTCAGGGAAGTTGTGGCCCGTGTCCACGTGCATCAGTCCAAAGGGGATCGGAGCCGGCCAGAAAGCCTTAGCCGCCAGATGCAGCATGACGACGGAGTCTTTGCCACCTGAGAAAAGCATGATCGGCGAGGCGAATGTAGCCGCGACCTCACGAATAATGTGAATCGATTCGGACTCGAGCGCTTGCAGCTCGCTCAGCGGTCGTAGTTGAGCGGATGTCATCCGAAATCCCTCTCCACGATCGCCGACAGCAACGCCTTGGACATCTCAACCGCGGTGTCAAGATCAACACTGGCGGTGTCCACCACCAGCTCGGCCTGCGTCGGCACCTCATACGGGTCGTCGACACCTGTGAGACCACTCAGCTCGCCGCGGCGGGCCCGAGCGTAGAGACCCTTGATGTCACGAGCCTCGGCGACTTCGAGTGATGTGGCGACATGTACTTCGGCGAAGGGCACGGCAAGGCGACCATGATCATCTCGTACAGTGTCACGGGCGGCGGCGTACGGGGCGATTACCGGCACCAGCACGATGACGCCATGCGATGCGAGCATCCGGGCCACCCAGCCGATCCGGGTGACATTGACGTCACGATCCTCGCGACTGAAGCCGAGCCCAGCCGACAGATAGGGTCGCACGTCGTCGCCATCCAACACCTGGACTCGCTCGCCTGTGGCGTGCAGTTCGCGAGCTAGAGCATGGGCAATGGTGGACTTCCCGGCCGACGGAAGGCCCGTGAACCACAGTGTTGCGCCTCTTCTGGCGGGATGCAGCGGAGCACCTTCGATCAGATGCTCCCGGCTCGCCGCCCCCGCAGCCACAGCCTGGGCGTTCACAGGTGGATCCCGCACTCAGTTTTGGCGAAGCCGGCCCACCGTCCAGCCCGTGGATCCCCTTTGGCAGCTTTGCTGGTGCACGGTTCGCATCCGATGGAGGCGTAGCCGTCCTCGAGCAGCGGATTGATCATGAGGGAATTGAGTTCGATGTAGCGCGCCACGTCATCGTCGGTCCAGGGCGCGATCGGGGCGATCCTGATCAACTTTCGTCTCGCGTCCCAGGACACCAGTGGGGTCGCAGCTCGCGCAGCTGAGTCGGCGCGCCGGATTCCGGTGGCCCATGCGGCGTACGGCTCGAGGGCCTTGCCGAGCGGTGCCACCTTCCGTAGCGCGCAGCACTGATCAGGATCACGGGCGAACAGGTCCGTGCCCCAGGCTGCATCTTGCTCAGCCACCGTCTGCTCCGGCGTCACGTTGAGCACATTGATGTTGTGCACCAGCTTGACTGCGTCCCGGGTGCCGATGGTCTCAACGAAGTGGTAGCCGGTATCGAGGAAGATCACATCGATGCCCGGCGCCACCTGCTCGGCGAGATGGATCAGCACCGTGTCCGCCATCGAGGAGGTCACCACCAGCTTCGAGCCGAACTCGCCGTGGGCCCATGTCAAGATCTCCAACGCCGAAGCGCCTTCAAGATCACGATTGGCCTGAGCCGCCAGGTCGGCCAAGTCCACGACGGTACTCACGCCGACTCCTGTCGGGAAGCCTCAGACGCTCCTCCGCTGTGACCTCGTGAGGACAGTCCGAGGAAGGTCACCGAGAACGCCCGCAGGCAGCTGCGGCACTCCCAACCGCCTCCCTCCAGGGGAAAGAGGGTCTCTTCGGCGCAGTACGGGCAGTACAGCACCGCCTGCCGGGTTGCGTGGGAGGTCTCAGCCACGGCAGCGCGTCCTCATGTGAGCACCAGCTCGTCAGCCCGCGCCACCCATTGGGCGAAGCGCTCACCGTCTCGCCGTTCCGCCACAAAGTGACGAGCCAGCCGCTCGACGTAGTCGGGCAACTCGGCAGCCGTCACCTTGTGTCCTCTGAGTTTGCGGCCGAACCCGGCGTCCAGCCCGAGGCCGCCGCCGAGGTGGACCTGATATCCCTCGACCTGATCGCCATTCGGCCCGACCACGAGCTGGCCCTTCAGACCGATGTCTGCAACCTGGATTCGGGCGCAGGAGTTCGGGCAGCCGTTGAGGTGGACGGTGATGGGGGAGTCCAGTGCACCCAGTCGACGCTCGAGCTCGTCAACGACGCGAGCAGCTTGGGCCTTGGTCTCAACAATCGCGAGCTTGCAGAACTCGATACCCGTGCAGGCCATCACGGACCGACGCCAGGCGTCACGACGTGCGGAAAGACCGCATTCCTCGGCGCCGGCGATCAGCGAGTCGACCTTCGATTCGTCAAGGTCCAGCACCAGCAGCTTCTGCAGTGGAGTAGTACGAATGCGTTGGGAACCATTGGCCTCCGCCAGCTCGGCCAGCCGTATCAGGTTGCTGCCGCTGACCCGACCGGCCACCGGGGAAAGCCCAACGAAGTACTTACCATCCTTTTGGCGGTTGACCCCGACGTGGTCGCCAGGCTCGGTTGGCACCGCTGGCGCTGGCCCATCGATGAGGGGCCGCTTCAGGTATTCAGTCTCCAGTACGTCGCGGAACTTCTCGGCACCCCAGTCGGCAACCAGGAACTTGATCCGCGCTCTGGTCCGCAGCCGCCGATAACCGTAGTCCCGGAAGACAGCGACAACGCCGGCCCAGACTTCCGCTACTTCCTCACGAGGCACCCAGGTGCCGAGGCGTACGGCGAGCATCGGGTTGGTGGAAAGGCCGCCGCCGACCCACAGGTCGAATCCCGGTCCAAATTTGGGATGCACCACACCGACGAAGGCGACGTCATTGACCTCCGGTGCGACATCGTGAACTGGATGACCGGTGAGGGCAGTCTTGAACTTCCGCGGCAGGTTGGAGTACTCAGGGTCGCCGATGTAACGGTCAACGATGTCTCGGATGGCGGGCGTGGGATCGATGATCTCGTCGGCGGCAATCCCGGCGACCGGAGAGCCCAAGATCACGCGGGGGCAATCGCCGCAGGCCTCGGTGGTGTGCAGTCCGACCGCCTCCAGACGGCGCCAGATCTCGGGCACGTCTTCGATGCGAATCCAGTGCAACTGGACGTTCTGCCGGTCGGTCACATCGGCGGTGTCCCGTGCGAAATCGACTGAGATCTGCCCTATGACCCTGAGTTGTTCGGTAGTGAGGGCGCCGCCGTCGATGCGGATGCGCAGCATGAAGTACTCATCGTCCAGCTCCCACGGCTCAAGAGTGGCGGTCTTGCCGCCATCGATGCCAGGTCGCCGTTGGGTGTAGAGCCCGTACCACCGAAAGCGACCACGGAGGTCACCCGGATCAATGGAGGCGAAGCCGCCCTTCGCGTAGATGTTTTCGATACGTGCCCGGACGTTGAGTGGATTGTCGTCTTTCTTGGACTGCTCGTTGGGGTTGAGGGGCTCGCGGTAGCCGAGCGCCCACTGTCCCTCGCCCTTCTTACGTCGCGGACGGGCGCCCGGTCGTTGCGCAGTGGCCGTGCGGCCCCGGCTGGTCGTCTCGGCAGCAGTCTCGATGGTCATGTGGGTGTCCTCGTTCTCGGAAGCAGCACGAGCCGGTCTGGCGGGCTTAGGCGATGATTGCCAGGGCTGGAGGCTGCGTGGATTAGGCAGCGTGGCAAAGACACATCATCGACTCGGTTCGGCCGAGGTCGACGAAGCGCCGCGCAGTCAAACCCAAGGTCCGACGAGCACGCGAGAGCGCCGGTCGCGCCGGCAGAGGCCAGGCGCGGACAGTTTCCGGAGCGATACGCACGGACCCAACACTCCGCTAATGACCTTCAGTGAATCAAATCGTTTCTCATTATGTGGGAAAGGCGTCCAATTACTGAGATTTGACGCGTCGCCGAGCCCGTATGCCGGCGAGCGTACGACGTGGCGTGTTTCCCTCCGTGTTTCCCTCGGAGGGCTTGTCAGTGTCTGGATCATCATGATCGATGCCCGAGAGCCGCGGGAAAACGTCGTCGAGACCGGAGTTGAAGGCCGCACCAATCAAGACAGCGATGGAAATCACGTAGAGCCAGAGCAGAAATGCAATGGGGGCGGCCAGCGGGCCGTAGATCGTCGTACTCCCGATGGATTTGCTCAGAACGAAGCGCAACAGCACGCTGCCGCCGACCCACATGGCCACCGTGATGGCCGCGCCTGGCAAATCGGCTCTCCAGCGCGTACGAGCTGGAACCGAGAGGTGATCGAGCGTGGCCACCATGCAGACGGAGCCCAGCAATACGACGGGCCAGTACAGGCCGCCGATGAACTCCAAGCCTGATGGAAGTACCCGACCTACCAGGCTGGGCCCGGCCAGGATGAGGGGAAGCAACACAATCCCAGCGACGAGGAAGACAAGATAGAGCACGAAGGAGAGGGCCCGGGTCCGCACAATGCCACGCGTGCCAGCCATGCCGTACATGATCGTGATCGTGTCGACGAAGACATTGAGCGCGCGCGAACCAGACCACAAGGCGATCAAAAACCCGATTGAGATCACCCCTGCGTTGCCACGTGAGAGTACGTCGTCGAGTGTTGGCTCGATAACAGTCCGTACCACGTCCGGAGTCAGTACACGTGAGGACAGGTCCAGTAACTGCTCACGAAATCCGGAGAGTGTTCGGATGTCCAAGGTGCTGGTGAAGAAACCGATGGCACCGGCAAGGCCGAAGATCAGCGGTGGCAGGGAAAGGACTCCGAAGAAGGCTGCCTCGGCTGCGAGTCCGGTAACCCGATAGCGCATACAGGTAGCTGCCGTGTCTGCCAGCACCCGCCGGGCCCGGCCGGCCCAGCTGAGTGCCTGGGGCGCCGATTCCACGCGCTCAGATGCGCCGTCGCGGTCGGTGCGGGCACTCACGCTCTCAGCCTAGGGCGGGGGCGCGCTTCAGCAGTCCTGAAGCACGTCGGGGCATCCCGGTGGCGATTCCCAGTAGGTTGAGGAAATGTGACCACCAGCGCGCCCATGTTGACTGCCCGTTTCTGGCGAAGCCGGCGGTCAGCAGCCATCGCGGGGATCGTGTTCGGTGTGCTGCTTCTCATAGCCCTGACGATGCTACGCATTGCCTTGTCGGAGGACACGCTGCAATCACTCCAGACAGATGCGCAGCGACGTGGCCTCATCCGGCTGAGCCTTCACTTGGTGCCGTTCGCTGGCATTGCGTTCCTGTGGTTCATCGGCGTCGTCCGCGATCAGCTCGGTAACGTCGAGGATCGCCTGTTCTCCACCGTCTTCTTGGGCAGTGGGCTGCTCTTCTTGGCAATGCTGTTCGTCGGAGCAGTCCTCTCGAGCGGACTGCTGGCGATGTTCGCTGGATCGAGCGTCAACGCGGACCTTTTCGCGTACGGCCGCAACATCACCCAGACCCTGATCTCTGTGTATGCCATGCGGATGGCGGCGGTGTTCACGATCTCGGTCAGCACTGTCGGGCTCCGCGCCTCGGCCATGCCGCGCTGGGTCTCCTATATCGGCTACGTCGTCGCGCTGATCTTGCTCGTGGCAGCCGGGGAGCACAAATGGACCCAGCTCATGTTCCCCGCCTGGGTTCTCCTGGTCAGCGTCGTCATTCTTTTCACCCGGCCTCCCAGCCGTGACAGCGAGACTGAGTAGGGACCGTTGGGTCCTCACCCGGCAGGGGTGATGCGAGCGGCGAAGCAGGGGATGCACGATGGCAGCAGGTACCGGCAATGACGTGGGCACGCAGCGAGCGGTCCGATCGTCCGCGTCTCACCCAACAGGAGAATGTCTATGGACGAAGTCGATGCAGTTGATGAGCTGGGGCCGGTCGATTGGATTGTGGTGGAGTTTCCGGGCAGCAGGTTCAACGGGCAGATTGCACCTGCGCTGCTCGATCTGGTCGACCGTGATCTGATCCGCGTGCTTGATCTGTTGGTGTTGAAGAAGGATGCTGACGGGTCGCTTGAGGCGTTTGAGCTTTCCGACCTTGATGAGGGAGAGATTGGAGAGTTGCGGACGTATGAGTCGGAGTTGGCGATGTTGCTGAGTGAGGAGGATGTGACCTCGCTGGCTGCTGCGATTGAGCCTGGCAGTTCGGCCGCGGTGTTGGTGTGGGAGAACACCTGGGCCGCACCGTTTGGCTCTGCTGTGCGTCGTTCGGGCGGTCAGCTGGTGGCTAGTGGCCGGATCCCCACTCAGGCGCTGCTCGCCGCCATCGAAGCTGACGAGAAAGAAGAAGCAGCCGAAGAGGGCAGCGAGCAGCTAGCAGCCACGGAAGGAGAAATCTGACATGCCCCTAGCAGCACGGCGTATGGGCCGCGCCGGAGTGATTGGGCCCAGACCGGTGGCTCGGACCGCTGCCACCGTCGGTACTGTCGCGGTGGTTGCGCACGGCGTCCACCGCCGCTCAGACCGGAGAGAAGACAGGCGAGACGACCGGGGAGACCGGCGAGACGACCGCAGGGACCGTCGCCGCTGAGCCAAGCCGGCGCAATGTACCGCGCGGGGTTGGCGAGCGATCGAGGCGAGTGGCCGTGGTGGCTGGACCGAACCACAGGTGAGGAGCCGGCATGAACATCGTCATCGGGGCGCTGATCGTGGTAGTCGCCTGCGCAGTCACGATAACCGCCATGCTCCTGGTGCGCCGACGGGCCCCGGAGGGGAGCTACTTCAGCGACGGTGACCGCGCCTCAGGCGTCTTCGGCGTGCTGGCCAGCGGTTTCGCAATACTCCTAGGTTTCATGATCTTCCTCGCTTTCCAGTCTTATGACGAGTCCCGCTCGGGAGCCGAGACGGAAGCGACCCTCGTGGTGCAACAAGTCGAGACAGCTCAGTTCCTGCCGAAGGGCGCGGCGGTAGAGCTCACTGGTGAGCTGGTGTGCTACGGGCGTTCGGTCGCCGGGGTCGAGTGGGAGGCTGTCGACGCCGGCACGCTCGGGGACGTTGTCAACCCATGGGGGGCGGAGATGTTCCGGACGCTCCGGTCGGTCAACCCACAGACGGCGACGGAGCAGTCGGCCTACGACCGGTGGATGGACCAGACTGCCCAGCGGCAGCAAGCCCGCATCGACCGTGTCCACGGAGCCGAGGGAATCATCCCGCTACCGGTGTGGTTCGCGCTGTACTCGATCTCCGTGGTGATCGTGGTCTACATGTTGTTCTTCGCCGACCCGGGTGAGGGCGCCATCACCCAGAGCATGTTGATGGGGGGCGCAACCCTGGTCGTCACGGTGCTGATACTCCTGCTGATGTTCTTCGACAATCCGCACGGCGGCGGATTGGGCACGCTGCAGCCTACCGCCATGCAGCGATCCCTCCGGCTCATCGATGCTGAGATCAAGGTGGTCGGGCTGGACCTGACTCCGCCCTGCGACGAAAATGGCAGGCCACTCTGATAAGCCCGAATGCCAGCTGATTGCAGTGGCTGGCAGAACACGTCGGCGGGGTTGCGGAGTTGCAGCTGCTCGCGGAGCCGGGCGGGGATTTCGTAGCAGTCGACCGGGGTGTGTCCGGCGGGCAGGTCGATCACCGGCTTCACGCTGATCATGCAGTGCGGTCCGAGCAGGGTGCGGAGTCGGCTGAGGAGCACCGGGCCGACGTCTTCGACTCGGGCGACCCCTGTATTGGCGGTGAGGCCTCAGCGCTGAGATGGACATAGACCACGGCACGGGGCCGGGCCCGATCCGGGTCGACTGGCGGCGGGGTGATCTGCAGCGATCGATGGGCAGTCTCGTTGGTGGTCTGGTCGGGGTTGGCGGTCAGGTCGGGCTCGTCGGGTGGCTCGGCGTTCTGCTCTGCCTCCTCGAGGACGACTGCGTCTGCGTCCTCGTGTTCGGTTGGGTCTTGGGCAGGGTCGGCTGGTTCGGGAAGTACGTCTAGGTTGTACCAAGATCAGCTTTCGCTGGTGCGCGTGAACACCTTGAGATGGGGAACCGATGATGCGAGCCGCGAGTGATCTTCTCATTGCAAAGGTGCGCCTGATTGAACGGGACGGCTCACGCGTGAGCTGTCGGCGGGGCGGGCAGCGGGGACCATGCGGTGCGCGGTGATCAAGAGGGCGAGCCAAGCCAAGCCGAGGAACCAGGCAAAGATCACGTCGGTGAGCCAGTGGTGGCCTAGGAAGATCCGGCTGAACCCCATCGCCGCTGCCCAGGCGACGGCCAGGACGACACACACGGCGATGCCGAGGCGGCTGGTGAGCCGGCTCGCAACGAGATACGCCACCATGCCGGCGATAACGGTGCTGTTCAGCGTGTGCCCAGAAGGAAAGGAAAAGGCGTGCTCGTACGGCGGTACAGCGTCGCTGAGCGGCGGCCTTGCCCGGCCGACGATCGCCTTGCCGACGTAGGTGAAGCTGAGGGAGCCGGCCACCGCGATGATCATCAAGATCAGCGGGGTGGGGGAGCGCCACCGCCACACCATCAAGAGTGTGACTGCGCTGGCGATCAGGGTCATGCGGAGGGCGCCGCCAAGATCGGTGAACACGGTGAGAAGCTGATTGGCAAGCGGCGTGCGCATGGCGATGACATGGTCGAGGGTGGGCCGGTCGAGGCCGGAGACTCCGTCCTTCTCAGCGACCGCGTCGTATACCCCCGCGCTGGCCGCGGTGAGGCCGAGGATGACTAGCCCGCCCACGATGGCGGTGACGGCAAGGAGTGCGTGCGTGGAGAGGTAACGCGCGAGCGGCCCCAGTGGGCCACGGCCGGGGCTGGTACGGGCAGAGGTCATTTCGGGACTCCTGCTCGGATGGGGGCGGGTCGAGGCCGCATTGATGGGGTCATCTTCCGCAATCAGCAGTGCCGGCAATGAGACGGGTTTCGTCCGGCTCACGCCGAGCCTACGCGCCGAGCCAGTCCGAGGGCGTGGGCCCAAATCCCCATCCGACCTGCCACGTTTGGTGATGTCTCTCCCTTGGTGATGTCGGGTGTAGCGTGGCCGAGTCCGCCGCCTCTTAGGAGAACACCCCGATGCAACTTGTCCGTGCCCGTCGATCCGCATTCGGCGCGGTAGCCGCCGTTGCCCTGCTCTGCGTCCTGGGGAGTTGCGGCACGAGCTCCACACCGAGCCAGACCAGTCCGCCTACGACCGCCGCACCAGCGACTACGGCGGCGGCGCCGACAACTGGTGCGTCGACGGCGGCGGCCTGTGAGGACGTTGCGGCACTCAAGTCGTCGCTTGAGGCGCTTACGAAGGTGAAGCCTGCGCAGGACGGTGTTGCGGCGCTGAAAACCGCGATCGCCAACGTCAAGACCAGCCTGGACGCCGCGGAGGCCTCGGCCTCGCCGGTCCTCCAGCCCAGCGTGCAGCAGGTGAAGACGGCATTCGCCGACTTGCAGACGGCGGCAAGCGGTCTAACCGCCGACAACTTCAAGCAGAAGGCGCCGTCCATCGCCTCGGCGATGAGGCAGGTCGTCACCGCGACGCAGGCGCTCTCTTCGGCTCTGACCCAGAGTTGTCCCGGGAGCTAACAGAACACCTGCCGACACATTGGGCGTGTCGGCGGCAAGCCGCTACCCGCGCCACAGTGCTCGTAGCGTTCCTGCGCTCATTGCCGGTCCTGCCAAAGGCGATCTATGGTGAGCGTGGAGGCTGAGATGCACGAGTTGGCGATCGCCGAGAGCGTCGTCGAAGCCGTGCAGGCCCGGACCGGTGAGCAAACCGTCCGTTCGGTCCGACTGCAGGTGGGACGGCTCTCCGGCGTAGTCCCCGAGGCCCTGATGTTCGCCTTCGAACTCGCCACGCAGGGCACACCGCTGGAAGGTGCCCGGCTCCTGATCGATGAGCCGGCTGGCCGGCTGCACTGCCGGACGTGCCAGGCCGACCAGGGCAGGAACGACCTGATTCTGCTTTGTGAATGCGGCAGCGCGGACGTGGAGGTGACGGCAGGCCGGGAGCTTGCGCTGCTGAGTGTGGAGGTCGGTTAGCTATGTGTGCAACGTGTGGGTGCGGGGCCGAGGAGGTGCGGGTCAGTCTGCTGTCTGACAGCCATCCCCGTGATGACGATCTGCAGCATCGCCTCGATCGTGACCACCATGCCCACGACGGTCAGCCCGAGCAGGACGGCGCTCTAGTGCACGACCACCACTATGGCCACGAACATGACCGCACCCACACCCTCACGTTGGAGCGGGCGGTGCTGGCCAAGAACGACCATCTCGCAGACCACAATCGAGAGTGGCTGGCTAGGCGTGGGCTGACCGCTATTAACCTGATGAGCTCACCGGGCGCCGGCAAGACCACGCTTCTGGAACGAACGATCATCGACTCCGGCCTGACCCTCAGCGTCATCGAGGGCGATCAGGAAACGACGGTCGACGCCGAACGGATCCGCGCCGCTGGTGCACGCAGCATCCAGGTCAACACCGGGGCCGGCTGCCACCTCGATGCCGCCATGGTGGGACGCGCTCTCGACCAGCTGCAGCCCCAAGCTGGGGTCGTGGTGATCGAGAACGTCGGCAACCTCGTATGTCCAGCGCTGTTCGACCTCGGCGAGTCTCGCAAGGTCGTCATCATCTCGGTGACCGAGGGTGACGACAAGCCGCTGAAGTACCCGCACATGTTCAGCGCCGCTGACTTGATCGTGATCAACAAGACCGATTTGCTGCCCTACGTGGACTTCGACGTTGACCGGTTGACCCGGGACGCCCGCAAGGTACAGCCGGGCGTTGAGGTGCTTGCTCTGTCGGCGCGGAGCGGCGACAACCTGGACCGCTGGTTCGGGTGGCTGAAAGTGCTGTCGACCAGCTGAGTGTCTGTGCAATTTCGCCGGCGATCCAGAGCAACTGACCGCCGCTGAGCTCTTGACTTTCCCCGGCCCGAAGTGCGGAGATGAACACAGAGGTTGCGCAAGCGGGCCGACGGTCGGCTCCTGCACCTCAGGGGGCAAAAAGGCGCCTCCGGGAAGTGGGCAACGATGCCCGTGGCCGAAGCAGAACGGGTCAAACAGGCTCAAGCTGAAGACACCTTGATCCACGTGCTGTGGATCAACGCAGGACTCAGTTGCGACGGCGATTCCGTCGCGCTGACCGCAGCCACCCAGCCGAGTATCGAGGAGATCGCCCTTGGCGCTCTACCGGGGCTGCCTCAGATCGCCGTGCACTGGCCGTTGATCGACTTTGAGTGCGGACCCAACGGGGGCGCGGACGACTTCCTCGAATGGTTCTTCAAAGCCGACCGCGGTGAGCTCGAACCCTTCGTCCTTGTGGTCGAAGGTTCGATTCCCAACGAGAAGCTGCACGACGATGGCTACTGGTGCGGATTCGGCAACAACCCGGCCACCGGACAGCCCATGACCACCAGCGAGTGGCTGGACCGACTGGCGCCGAAGGCGACGGCGATCGTTGCGGCAGGAACCTGTGCGACGTACGGCGGGATCCATGCCATGGCGGGCAACCCGACCGGTGCGATGGGCGTACCGGACTACCTCGGCTGGGAGTGGAAGTCCAAGGCCGGCATTCCGATCGTCTGCGTCCCCGGGTGCCCCATCCAGCCCGACAATCTGTCGGAGACCTTGACCTACCTGCTCTACATGGCCACCGACCAGGCGCCGATGATCCCGCTGGACGAGGCTCTGCGTCCGACCTGGCTATTCGGCAAGACGGTGCACGAGGGCTGTGATCGCGCCGGCTATTACGAGCAGGCCGACTTCGCCACCGAGTACGGATCGCCGAAGTGCATCGTGAAACTGGGCTGCTGGGGGCCGGTGGTGAAGTGCAACGTGCCCAAGCGCGGCTGGATGAACGGCATGGGCGGCTGCCCGAACGTCGGGGGGATCTGCATTGGCTGCACCATGCCGGGCTTTCCCGATAAGTTCATGCCTTTCATGGACGAACCGCCGGGCGGCAAGCTCTCCACCAACGTGATTCGAGCTTGGGGTGCCACGCTGCGCAAGCTGCGCGGCGCCACCACACACGCGGTTGATCAAGAACCGAAGTGGCGCAAGCCAGGTTCCCAGCTCCTTACCGGCGCCAAACGCACCTGGTAGTCCACCACCTCAGCTCAGAAAGCCGAGTCCGCTATGACGTCAACCCAGGTCTCGCCCAGCAAGTTCACCGAGAACGAGAAAGGCCTCGTCGAGATGGCCTGGGATCCGATCACCCGGATCGTGGGCAGTCTCGGCATCTACACCAAGATCGACTTCAACCAGCGGGTCGTGGCCGAGTGCCACAGCACCAGCTCGATCTTCCGCGGCTACTCGATCTTCATGAAAGGCAAGGACCCCCGGGACGCGCACTTCATCACCAGCCGCATCTGCGGCATCTGCGGTGACAACCATGCGACGTGTTCGTGCTACTGCCAGAACATGGCGTACGGGGTGAAGCCGCCGCACCTGGGGGAGTGGATCGTCAACCTCGGCGAAGCCGCCGAGTACATGTTCGACCACAACATCTTCCAGGAGAACCTGGTCGGCGTCGACTACTGCGAGAAGATGGTCGCCGAGACCAATCCCGGCGTGCTGGAGAGGGCGAACAACACCGAAGCCCCGCATGCGGGCGACCATGGCTACCGGACCATCGGCGACATCATGCGTTCACTGAATCCGTTCACCGGCGAGTTCTACCGCGAGGCCCTGCAGGTCAGCCGAATGACGCGCGAAATGTTCTGCCTGATGGAGGGCCGGCACGTCCACCCCTCCACGCTCTACCCCGGCGGCGTCGGAACGGTGGCAACCATCCAGCTGATGACCGACTACATGACCCGGCTGATGCGCTACATCGAGTTCATGAAGAAGGTCGTGCCGATGCACGACGACCTCTTCGACTTCTTCTACGAGGCGCTGCCGGGCTATGAGGAGGTCGGTAACCGGCGGATCCTGCTCGGTTGCTGGGGGTCCTTCCAGGATCCGGAGTACTGCAACTTCGAGTACAAGGACATGACCGAGTGGGGTCGCAGGATGTACGTGACCCCCGGCGTGATTGTCGACGGCAAACTGGTGACCACCGATCTGGTCGAGATCAATTTGGGCATCCGGATCCTGCTCGGCTCCTCCTACTACGAGGACTGGGAGTCTCAGGAGATGTTCGTCCGGCAGGACCCGCTGGGCAACCCGGTGGACCGGCGCCACCCCTGGAACCAGCACACCAACCCCAAACCGCAGAAGCGTGACCTGGACGACAAGTACAGCTGGGTGATGTCGCCCCGCTGGTTCGACGGCAAGGACTATCTGGCCCTCGACACCGGCGGTGGCCCGTTGGCGCGGCTCTGGTCCACCGCTCTCGCCGGACTGCTCGACATCGGCTACGTCAAGTCCACCGGCACCAGCGTGCAGATCAAACTGCCGAAGACCGCCCTCAAAGGCCCGGTCGAGTTGGAGTGGAAGATCCCGCAGTGGAGCAACACCTTGGAGCGCAACCGGGCGCGAACCTACTTCCAGGCGTACGCGGCGGCCTGCGCTCTGCACTTCGCTGAGAAGGCCCTGGTCGAGATCCGCGCCGGCCGGACCAAGACCTGGGAGAAGTTCACCGTCCCTCAGGAGGGCATCGGTGTCGGCTTCACCGAGGCCGTCCGCGGCGTGCTGAGTCACCACATGGTGATCCGCGACGGCAAGATCGCCAACTACCATCCCTACCCCCCAACGCCGTGGAACGCCAGCCCGCGCGACTCCTACGGCACGCCCGGACCGTATGAGGACGCAGTGCAGAACCAGCCGATCTTCGAGGAGAACGACCTGGAGCACTTCAAAGGCATCGACATCATGCGCACGGTGCGCAGCTTCGACCCATGCCTGCCCTGCGGGGTGCATATGTATCTCGGCGGCGGGAGAACGCTGGATCGGTTGCACTCGCCAACGGAGTACGTCGGCGAATAGCGGCCGAGATGTCCTCAGCCGAGCCGATGGTCACTCGCATCGACGACCTGCAGGTCGTCGGTGAGCGGATCAACGCGCTGATAGACGCGAGTGCGTCCGGCGGAGTGGTCGCGCGGGAGCGGGCCGAGGAGCTGGTCCGCCTTGTCGCGGACCTCTACGGCTCGGGGTTGGAGCGGCTGCTGACCATCCTGCACGAGCTCGGTCGCCTGGATGACGAGGCGCTGGCCGCGCTGGCCGCTGATGATCTTGTGGCCGGCCTGTTGCTGGTGCACGATCTGCATCCCTATGACATCACGACCCGGGTCGAACAGGCCCTGGACAACGTACGCCCCTACCTCGGCTCCCACGGCGGCGATGTCGAGCTGCTGGCGGTGTCGGGCGGTGTGGTCCGGCTCCGACTGCTCGGCAGCTGCGACGGCTGCCCGTCGTCCTCCGTCACGCTGAAGCTAGCGGTGGAGGGAGCCATCGAAGCCGCCGCCCCGGAGATCATTGCCATCGAGGTCGAGACGGCAGCGGAGGCGACGAGCTCCCGGAGCCCGGTGATCACCGTCGACTCGCTCTGGTCGCGGCTGGATCAGGGCGCCCCGGCCGTTGCCGGGTCGGCGCCTGCGGTGATCTCTGGCTCAACCTGGGAGGAGGTCGCCGGGCTGACCGGCCTTGCTGACGGAGCTGTCGCCGGGTTCTTGGTTGGCCAGACCTCGATTGTCGGCTGCCGGATCGGCGCTGACCTGTACGCGTTTCTCGACCGATGCGGACGGTGCGCCGCCAGCCTCGCCACTGCCTCGTTGGGTCGACTGCTCGGTGGCGCGGCCGGTGATGGGGCACTCTGCTGCCAGGCCTGCGGCGCGCACTTCGCCGTCCGCCGGGCCGGCGCCTGCCTGGAGGAGCCGGAGCTGCACCTCGACCCGCTGCCGCTGTTGCTCAATCAGGGCGTCGCGATCGTCGCCTTGCCGACCACGGTGGCGGCGTGACCGCGCTTCGCTCCGGGGGGGCGCGGGGGGGCCGTCCCCCCCGGGATCAGCACAGCCCCGGGGGGTCGTCTGCACTGACCGGTCTCCGCCGGATCATCAGTGAGCGTCCGGCCCCGGTGGTGGGCGAGCGGTGCGAGATGTGCGCCGAGCCGATCACCGACGATCATCCCCATGTGGTGAACCTGGAGAGCCGGGCGCTGATGTGCACATGCCGCGGTTGCTACCTGCTGTTCACCGCGGAGGATGCCCAGCTCCGCTACCGGGCAGTGCCCGATCGCTACCTCTCGTTCCCCGATTTCACCCTCGACGCTCGGCAGTACGACGAGCTGGAGATCCCGGTCGGGCTGGCCTTCCTCTTCAACAGCTCCGTGCTGAACCGGACCGTCGCGTTCTATCCCGGGCCGGCCGGCGCGACAGAGTCCGAGCTGCCGCTCGAGGCCTGGACTCGTGTTGTGGAGGCGAACCCGCAGCTGTCGGTACTGCGGGTCGATGTCGAGGCGCTGCTGCTCCGGGGGACTGATCGAGGTAGCGAGTTTTCCTGCCACCTGGTGCCGATCGATGCGTGTTACGCCCTGGTGGGCCAGCTCCGCCGGCTGTGGCGCGGCTTCGACGGCGGCACTGAAGCCCACCAGGCCATGGACGACTTCTTCGCCGAGATCGCCGCCCGCAGCCGACCGGCGCCGCCGATTATCGAAGGCGATGTCGGTTGATGGCCGCTCTGACGTTCAGCGTGCTCGACACCGTGGCCGAGCCGTACACGGTCGCCCCACAGCTGACCGCACGGCTTCGAATCGAGGAGTCCAGCGACACCGTGATCCATGCCATCGCCCTTCGCTGCCAGGTCCGGATCGAGCCGCAACGCCGGTCCTACACCGAGGCGGAGGAGGAGGGTTTGCTCGGGTTGTTCGGCGGCCGGTCGCGCTGGCGCGACACCCTTCGACCCTTCTTGTGGATGCAATGCAACGCGACGGTGCAGGGATTCCGGGGAACGACGGAACTGGACCTGGCCCTGCCATGCACCTACGACTTCGAGGTCACCGGATCGAAGTACTTGCACGCGCTGCGCGACGGAACCATCCCGCTGGCGCTGCTCTTCTCCGGAACGATCTTCACCCGCGGCACCAACGGCTTCGGCGTCGAACAGGTCGCCTGGGACTGCGAGGCGTCCTATCTCCTGCCGGTCCAGGTCTGGCAGGAAATGATCACGCTCAACTATCCGAACACCGGCTGGCTGCGACTGGACCGCGACATCATCGAAGCAATGAGCCGCTATCGGGCTGAGCGCGGCCTGACCACGTGGGATGCGACCGTCGAGTCATTGCTGGCCGCCGTCGACGTACGCGTGTCATGACCCTCGACCTGGCGCGTACGGTCGCCGACGCCGTGCTCTACGAGGGATACCTGCTCTATCCCTACCGCGCGACATCGCAGAAGAACCAGGCGCGCTGGCAGTTCGGCGTGCTCGGACCGCCGGGCGCGGCTGAGGCCGGCCTCGGCGAGGAGTCGACGATGTCGGTCGAGTGCCTGCTGAGCCGTGGGACTGCCCGCCGCGACGATCTCCCGCGGCCCACGGTCACGGTGTATCTGCGCTTCCTGCAGCTGCAGCACCGAGGCGTGGAGCGCCTCGATTCGGCCGATCCGAACCGCTACGTCCCGACTAGTGAGCTGCTGCTCGATGATCACCTCCTGCTCAGCTGGGACGAGGCCGTCGACCATGAGCTGAGCTGCCCGGCCTGTACTTTCGACGAGTTGGCCGACGGGGTCCGGCAGACGGTGACCGTCCCGGGTGCCGAGGAAGTCGAGCCCCTCACCGCGGCTGACGGGACTGCGGTCGGGCGCGTGGTGCGGCGCCGCTGGCCGCTGACGGCCGTCATGACCGCGGAAACGACCCAGGTCGACGGCTACCTGCGGCTGAGGATCACGATCGAGAACACCACGCCGGCTGTCCCGCGTACCAAGGATGACGCCGTACGAAGGTCCCTGCTCGGCGCTCACCTGCTGCTGGAGGCGTCGGGCACCGGATTCGTATCGTTGCTGGAACCGCCGGACGCGGCGGCTGCATCGGCGGCGGCTGCCTGTCGCCAGCACCGCTGCTGGCCTGTGATGGCCGGCCCCGCGGGCACCGACACAGTGGTCCTGGCCTCACCCATCATCCTGTACGACCATCCCGAGGTGGCCCCGGAAAGCGCCGGAGCCCTGTTCGACTCGACCGAGATCGACGAGATCCTCACCCTGCGGGTGATGACGATGACCGAAGCCGAGAAGGCCGAGGCGCGGGCGACCGATCCACGGGCACGCGAGATCATCGATCGTTGCGACGAGATGACTCCCGACATGCTCCAGCAGCTGCACGGGATCCTGCGCGAGCCGCGGTCAGCGAGTGGTGCGACCACCGACCAGGCCTGGCTCGACACCGGCGGTGCAGCCTGGTGGGACCCTGCCGCCGATGAGTCGGTGCGGCCCGACCTCGATGCAGTGGTGATCAAGGGAGTGAGCGTCCGCAAGGGCAGCCTGGTCCGGCTGCACCCCTCGCGCCGGGCCGATGCCCAGGATCTCTTCGTGGCCGACCGGGACGCCCGGGTGACCGCCGTCCTCTCCGACGTCGACGGTGGCGTGCACGTCGCGGTCGTTCTGCTCGATGACCCAGCGGCCGACCTGCACGACTGGTACGGCCGCTACCTCTACTTCGCTCCGGACGAGCTAGAACCGCTGACCGACCACGCGGCGGCGGGTTGACACCGAGAGGAGGTCCGCCACATGGAGGGACTGGGCAAGATCACCACCGTAGTGATCATTGCGGTGGTCGTGGCCGCTGTCGTCATCGGCATCCGTTCGATCCCCGACGTACGCCGGTACGCCGAGATCCGTCGGATGTGAACCACACACAAGAGAGGAGGAGCCATGAGCGACACGCCCGGTGAGAACTTGACCGAGGAGCCGCAATCCGAACGCGGACCGATGGGCTCCCGCGACACCGGCTCCGATGAGCCTGGCGGCGGCCCGGTCGACCGCCCGGAAGGCCGGGTCGAAGGGGGTTCGGAGTCCGTCGATCCCCAGGGAACGGCGGAGGGAGAGGTCCACCTGCCCACCGGTGACGGTGGCTGAGCGAACCGATCAGGAGGAAGGAGAACAGATGAGCTCCGAGCCGTTTACGGGCGGCAGCAACCCCGACACCGGT
>Ga0307318_10000005_pt1 | contig 131233 bp, 138 predicted proteins | sample ER_DNA_367_FD_194500 | JGI IMG/M metagenome (GOLD analysis project Ga0307318, IMG submission 194500) | Bulk soil microbial communities from the East River watershed near Crested Butte, Colorado, United States - ER_DNA_367 | ecosystem: Environmental > Terrestrial > Soil > Floodplain | place...
GAGCTCCGGCGCTAAGCGTTCAGGCGGCCTGCTCGAGCGAACGGTCGACGGCGTCGGGCGAGAGCACGTGCTCGATCACCATCGTCGCCGCCCCGATCACGCCGGCGCGGTCGCCGAGGCGTGACGGGACGATGCGGAGGTCTCGGGTCGCCAGGGGAAGCGAGCGGCTGAAGATCCCCTCGCGCACCCCTGCCAGGAGCTGCTCGTGCGCCTCAGCGATGTCGCCGCCGATTACGATCACCGCGGGGTTGAAGAAGTTGACGGTGCCCGCGAGCACCTCGCCGAGAATGCGTCCGGCGTCGCGCACCATGCGGATCGCCCCTGGATGCCCGCTGCGGACGAGCCGGACGACGTCGCGGCTCCGACTCGCGTCCGCGCCCTGCGCCGCGAGCCGTTGCGCGAGCGCCTGGCCTCCGGCGATCGCCTCGAGGCACCCGATGTTCCCACACCGGCAGACGACGTCCTCGCTGCTCGTCGCGCGGATGTGGCCGATGTCCCCGGCGGCGCCGCGGGCGCCGCGGTGGATGTGGCCGTTGGCGACGATGCCGCAGCCGATGCCCGTGCCCACCTTGATCAGGAGCAGGTGCTCCGTCTCGCGCCAGTGCATCCGGTGCTCGCCCCGCGCCATGATGTTGACGTCGTTGTCGACGAGCACCGGCGCGCGGTAGCGCCCGTCGAACCAGTCCGGGATCGGGAAATCGTCCCAGCCCGGCATGATCGGCGGGTTGACTGGGTGCCCGCTCTCGAACTCGACGGGCCCGGGAACGCCGATTCCGATCCCTCTCAGGTCGGCTTCCGACCGGCCGACCTCCTCGAGGAGCTTGGTGAACCAGTCGTGCACCCACTCGAGCACGCGTTCGGGCCCGAGCGCGATGTCGAGGTCGGCCGCCCCCTCCGCCAGCGGCGTCCCGGCGAGGTCGCTCACGGCGACGCGGGCATGGGTCGCGCCGAGATCCGCGACGAGGACAACGCCGGCGTCGCGGTTGAACGCCAGCACGGCCGGGGGGCGCCCTCCCGTCGAGACGCTCCCACCGGTGTCCCGAACCAGCCCGTTGGCGAGCAGCGCGTCGACCCGTTGTGCGACGGTCGAGCGGGCGAGCCCCGTCACCCGTGCGAGGTCCGCCCGGGTGACCGCCACCTCCTCGCGGATCAGGCGCAGGAGCGCTCCGGCACTCGACCCGGGAGCGAGAGGCTTGGTCGCCATTCAGCTCAAAGTAAACCACGCACTGGACGAAGTACGGCAACTTTTGCTTGACAAATGGACGAAGTTCCCTTTAGCGTCTCGCCTCGATGTCGCTGAAGGCCGCGATCGCGGGCACCGGGTTCATCGGCAGGGTGCACGCCCGGTCGCTTCGGCTCGCCGGGGTCGAGCTCGTCGGTGTCGCCGCCTCCTCGCCCGCGTCTACCGCCTCCGCGGCCGCGGAGCTCGGCGCGGAGCGCGCGTACGACTCGGCCGACGAGCTCGTGCGCGACCCGGACGTCGACGTCGTCCACATCTGCACCCCGAACCATCTCCACGTGCCGCTCGCCGAGGCGGCGCTCGCAGCCGGCAAGCACGTCGTCTGCGAGAAGCCGCTGGCCACCGGCGCGGTGGGAGCGCGGCATCTCGCCGACCTCGCCTCCGACTCGCGGCGGCAGACGGCAGTGCCGTTCGTCTACCGCTACTACCCGACCGTTCGGGAGGCGCGAGAACGCGTCCGGCAGGGGCAGATCGGAAGGCTGCAGCTGCTGCACGGCACCTACCTCCAGGACTGGCTGCTGCGCCCCGACGACACGAACTGGCGCGTCGACGACGAGGCGGGCGGCCCCTCACGCGCCTTCGCCGACATCGGGTCGCACTGGTGCGATCTCGCCGAGTTCATCTCGGGCGATCGCATCACGCGGCTGTCCGCGCGCCTGCTCACGGCGGTGCCGGAGCGGACGGGCGAGCCGGGCAGGCACGCCTTCGGCTCCGGCGACGGAAGCGGAACGGCGCGGCGGGTGACGACCGAGGACGCGGCCCTCGTCCAGTTCGAGACCGAGTCGGGAGCGCTCGGCTCCCTCGTCGTCAGCCAGGTCTCCGCCGGCCGGAAGAACCGGCTCTGGCTCGAGCTCGACGGCAGCGAGGAGGCGCTGGCCTTCGACCAGGAGCATCCCGAGGAGCTCTGGTGCGGGCGCCGCGAGTCGCTGACGATCCGCCGCCGCGACCCGGCGGAGCTCTCCGAGGCGGCGGGGCGCCTCGCGTTCCTGCCCGCGGGACACCCGCAGGGCTACGCCGACTGCTTCGACGCCTTCGTGGCCGATGTCTACGAGGCCGTCGGCGGCGGCTTGCTCCCCGAGGGGACGCCGACGTTTGCCGACGGCCTGCGGGCCGCGCTGATCACCCACGCCGTGATCGAGTCCGCGCGAGACGGTCGGTGGGTCGACGTGGAGCGGATCCCGGCGCCCGTCGCCGACTCGCAGGCGGTGGGCTCGTGAAGCTCGGCTTCTTGACCTCGTGCATGCCGGAGCGGAGCCTGGAGGAGGTGGCCACCTGGGCCGGCGCCAACGGGTACGAGGCGCTCGAGCTCGCGGCCTGGCCTCGCCTTGGCGATCGACCGTTCACGGCGAGCCATATCACCGCCGAGGCGTTCGACGAAGCCGAGGAGGAGCGGGTGCGGAAGGCGCTCGACGACAACGGCCTCACGGTTTCGGCCCTGGCCTACTACGACAACAACCTCTCGCCCGATCCCGCGGAGCGCGAGGAGTTCCACGCGCATCTCCGCAACTGCATCGACGCGGCAGCAGCCCTCGGTGGCATCCCCGTCGGCACATTCATCGGCCGCGATCCGGGTGGCATTGTCGCCGAGAACCTGCGCGACGCCGAGCGCATCTTCCCGCCACTCGTCGAGTACGCCGGTGAGCGCGGCGTGCGGCTGATGATCGAGAACTGCGTGATGGAGGGGTGGCACCCGGACGGCTACCCCGGCAACCTCGCCTACTCGCCGGAGCTGTGGGAGTGGATGTTCTCGCTCGGTCTGTATCTCAACTTCGACCCGTCCCACCTGCTGTGGCTCGGGGTCGACCCGCTCGAGGCGCTCCGGCCCTACGTCGAGCACGTAGCCCACGCCCACGCCAAGGACGCCGAGACGTTCGACCGCGAGCGCAACCGCTTCGGCTTCTTCGGCCGCGTCTCGACGCGTGAGGAGGACCCCTGGGACATGGGCTGGTGGCGCTACCGCATCCCCGGGCTCGGGCAGGTCGACTTCCCCCGGTACGTCGACACCCTCTACGAGGCCGGCTTCGACGGCGTCCTCTCCGTCGAGCACGAGGATCCCGTCTGGGGCGGGACGCCGGAGCTCGTCGACGCGGGCCTCCGGATCGCCCACCAGAACCTCCGCGGGCTGGTGGTCGCATGACGAAGGTGCTCGAGGTCCGGAACCTCGTGAAGGAGTTCCCGGGCGTGAAGGCGCTCGACGGCGTCGACCTCGACGTCCTCGAAGCCGAAGTGCACTGTCTCCTCGGCCCGAACGGCGCCGGGAAATCGACGCTGATCAAGTGCGTGTCGGGCGCCGTCGAGCCGACGAGCGGCGAGATCCTCTTCAGGGGCGAGCCGCTCCCGCAAGGCGATCCCGCCGGATCCCTGAAGCGCGGCGTCGCGACGATCTACCAGGAGCTCGACCTGGTCCCCGACCTGAGCGTCGCCGAAAGCATCTTCCTGGCGCACGAGCCTCGCCGCGGCCCGCTGCTCGACCTCGACCGGATGTACCGCGAGTCCAAGGCGCTACTCACCCGCCTCGGCCACGAGTCGATCCCCGTGCGCGCCAAGGTCGGGAGGCTGCGGCCGGCGGCGCAGCAGATCGTGTCGATCGCGCGGGCCCTGTCCGGTGAGATGCGGCTGCTGATCATGGACGAGCCCTCGGCAATCCTCGACGAGGCAGAGATCGAGACGCTCTTCGAGGTGGTTCGCCGGCTCACCGCAGAGGGCGTGGGCGTCGTCTACATCTCACACCGCCTGGACGAGATCCGGCGCATCGGCAACCGCGTCACCGTCCTGGCCGACGGCCGCACGGCCGCCACCGGCATCCCGGCGACGACTCCGACCGACCAGCTCGTCGAGCTCATGGTCGGACGGAAGGTCGAGCAGCTCTATCCGGACCGGCCCGTCGGCGGCGAGCGCCTGCTCCTCGAGGTCCGCGACGCGAAGCGGCTCCCGGCCGTGCGAGGCGTCAGCCTGGAGGTCAGGGCCGGCGAGGTCGTGGGGCTCGGCGGGCTGGTGGGGTCGGGGCGCACGGAGCTCCTGCGGCTGATCTACGGCCTCGACCAGCTCGAGGAGGGCGAGATCCTCTTCGAGGGCAAGAGGCTGAGGGCCGGCCATCCGCGGGCGGCGATCCGCCGCGGGCTCGGGCTCGCGCCGGAGGACCGCAAGTCGCAGGCGCTCGTCCTCGACTGGAGCCAGACGAAGAACGTGACGATCGCGGACCTCGGCCGCTTCTCCCGCCTTCTGCTCGACATCCGTCGGGAGCGGGACGCGGCGCGCAAGCAGCTGCGGGCACTGAACACGGTTCCGGACGACCCGGACCGCCAGGTCCGGCTGCTCTCCGGGGGCAACCAGCAGAAGGTCGTGCTCGCGCGGTGGCTGCTCCACGAGTGCCGAGTGCTACTGCTCGACGAGCCGACACGCGGGGTGGACATCGCGACGAAAGCGGAGATCTACCGGATCATCAGCGCGCTCGCGGCGTCCGGGCTCGGCGTGCTCGTGGTGTCGTCCGAGCTCGAGGAGCTCGCGCACATCTGCACCAGGGTGCTCGTGATGCGCGAGGGGGAGATCGTCGCCGAGGTCGAGGGCAAGGACGCCACCGAGAAGACGCTGCTGCGCCACGCCGTCGCGCCGACGGATGCACCTGATCTGGTCGAGGAGGTCGTATGAGCACCCGTACGCAGGCCGCGTGGAGCGGTGCGTTGGCCCAGCGGGCGAAGTCGCTCGAGTTCCAGGAGTACGCGCTCGCGATCGTGGTCGTGCTCCTGTTCATCGCGGGCGCGATCCTGAAGCCGGACACCTTCCCGACCTGGGACAACATCCGGAACATGCTCACCCAGTCGAGCGTGGTGGGCGTGCTCGCGATCGGGATGACGTTCGTGATCGCCACCGCCGGCATCGATCTCTCGGTCGGCTCGATCGTCGCGGCGGCGGGGGTGTTCGGCGGCATTCTCCTCGGCGACAGCGGCACGAGCAGCCTCGTGTTCATCGTCGGGGCGATCCTGTTCGCGACCTTCCTCGGTACGGCGAACGCGACGGCCGTCGCCTACGGACGGGTGGTGCCGTTCATTGCGACGCTCGCGATGTTCTCGATCGCGAGGGGGCTCGCCCTGCTGCTGAACGACAAGCTGCCGGTGAGCCTTCTGGACCTGAACGGCGGCTCGTTCGGCGACCCCCGGCCCTTCTCGCTGCTCTGGTTCGGCGTCGGCCGGATCTTCGGGATCCCGGTGTCGGTCTTCGTCTTCCTGGCGATCGCGATCCTCGGCTGGATCGCCCTCAACCGCACCCGCTACGGCCGCTACGTGATCGCCGTGGGCGGGAACCGGGAGGCGGCGCGGATCGCCGGCGTGCCGGTCCGGCGGATCATCTTCAGCGTCTACGTGCTCTCGGGGTTCCTCGCCGGGATCTCGACCGTACTGCTCTGCGCCCGCCTCGGCAGCGCGTCGCCCGTGAGCGGCAACCTCTACGAGCTCGACGCGATCGGCGCGGTGGTGATCGGCGGAACGAGCCTCGCAGGCGGCCGCGCCACGATCGTCGGCACGTTCCTCGGCGTCCTCACCTTCGCGCTGATCTTCAGCCTGATGACCCAGCTCAACCTCTCGACCGAGATTCAGCAAGTGACGAAGGGCTTGATCGTCCTCGGTGCCGTCCTGCTGCAGCGCCCGGAGGCGCGGTACTGATGCCCGACACGGCCGGGCGCACAAGTCAACACACGAGGAGGTACGGAATGTCGCGCATGCGACTGTTCGTCACCGTCGCCGCCTGCCTGGCGCTCGGCCTGGGCGCCGCGGCCTGCATGGGCGACGACAACAAGACGGCCACGACGACGGTCACCGTCGGCGAGACGACGTCCGCCGGAGGCGGGTCCGCGTCCGGGAAGAAGGTGAACATCATCGCGAGCGTGCCACCGACCGACCACGGCTGGCTCGGCGCGATCTCGAAGGACGCCAAGGCGGCCGCCGAGAAGCATCCGGACGTCAACTTCGAGCTGGTCCAGGCCGCTGACGCCGACTCGCAGGCGCAGCAGATCGAGCAGGCGATCTCGAAGAAGCCAGATGTCCTCGTCGTCCTGCCGCAGGACGGGGCGGCGCTGACGCCCGTCGCGCAGAAGGCCGAGAAGGCCGGAATCCCGGTCGTGAACATCGACCGGCTGTTCACGGCGCCGGACGCGGCCACCGCCACGATCCTCGGCGACAACTACCAGATCGGCGTACTGGCGGCCGACTACATCTCCGACCAGCTCAAGTGCAAGGGCAACGTCGTGGAGATCCAGGGGCTGGCCGGGATCTCGGTGACCCAGGACCGCACGAAGGGCTTCACCGACACGCTGAAGCAGAAGTGCCCCGCCGGCGGCATCAAGATCGTCGCCTCGCAGCCGGGTGACTTCAACCCCGACAAGGGCCTGACGGTGATGGAGAACATTCTCCAGGCGCAAAGCAAGATCGACGCCGTCTACACCCACGACGACGACATGGCGCAGGGCGTCGTGCAGGCGATCCGCAACGCAGGCCGCGAGGACGAGATGTTCCTCACGGGCGTCGGCGGCTCGCAGGACGCCATGAAGCAGATCGAGGAGGGCGGGCTCTACCGCGCCACCTTCCTCTACAACCCGAACATGGCGGCCAGCGCCGTCAACATGGCCCGCCTGATCGGCCTCGGCGAGGGCTTTTCGGACCTCGTCCCGCCGGAGGTCCCGCGTCAGGTGGTCGTGCCCGCCGCCGTCGTCACGAAGGACAACGTCAGCGAGTACGAGCAGTACGCCTTCAACTAAGCCGGGTCATACGTGTGCGGCCCGCCGGGATCGATCCGGCGGGCCGCCGCATTGGTATGAATCGAGAGCCACCGGCGGCACTGCCTGGCGGTCTTTAGTTGATTTCCACTATGGCGAGGGCCGCCAACACATGAATCAACACGGACGGATAACGAGCTCCGCGCCGTTCATGTTGTGAAGCCCTGGCGCACCATGTTGCGGCCCGAGCGTGTCGATTGGCGTCGTCGGCGATGTAGCGCTGGCGTGGATATTGATGTGGAACTGGTTGAAGCCGCTTTGCACCCGCGGGTCGTCGCAGAGTCTCGGCCCGACTTGCACGAGGCCCGACGGCGTCGCCAAGAAGTGTCGGTGCGCCGCGATGTTCGGCACGTTGGGGTCAGCGGACGCGACAGTGGCTCCGACAATTGGGATCCCTGCCGTGATGGTCAGGACGGTCAGGACAATCAGGTGCCGCATCGATCTCCTCCTTGCCCCCCGTTCGTAGTTCGGAGATTCTCCTTTAACTTGCGCAAACTTTCAATGGCCCGGCCCCGCGCCGATCTCAGGCAGGCCGTTTTTGCGCGGCGCGGTCGCGGGTCATCGACCCGGCTCAAACCAAGAATCGTGAACTAGACAGCCTTGTTGCCGCGGTAGAAACCGGCCTAGGGGACGGTGCGCCTGGGTTGACTCTCGCCGAGCTGGCCTCCAACTCGACGCCGACTTGTCACAAGCGCAGCGGGACCTTCTCCGATGCCCGCTCCTGCTGACGACCTGATCCCTTCGGGCAAGACGCTCGAGGAGCTCCCAGAGCTCGCGGGGCAACAGATCGACCGCTCAGGCGACGGCGACTGAACCAGGGCGTTCCGGGTAATGCTCTACTCGAGATGACGTTCGCGCGAAGTGCGATGCGACTGGCTCTGCTCGCCTGCGTGGCTCTGGCGCTCGGCGGCTGCGGCGGCGGCGACGACTCCAGTGGCGAGGCGACGACCGCGACCGCTGCGACGACGACCGAAGAGGGCGCCGCGGCCGGCAAGGAGGTCTTCGTCTCCAACTGCGGCGGCTGCCACACGCTCGCCGCGGCTGGCACGTCCGGGACGACCGGCCCGAACCTCGACGACCTCAAGCCGGACGAGGCGACCGTGGAGCAGCAGGTGCGGAACGGCGGCGGCGGCATGCCCGCCTTCGAGGGCGAGCTCAGCGAGGAGCAGATCAAGGCCGTCGCGAGCTACGTCGCCGAGAACGCCGGCTCGTAAAACCCTGTTTGACACGGCGCGGGTTGGGTAGGCCTTACGCGTAACGGTCCGCACCAGAGGGGGAAGACATGCCCAGGTTCACACTCAGGGCTGCGGCCGCTCTGTTCGTGCTCGCGCTCGGCACCGTCGTCACCGGCGGTGTGATCGCATCCTCGCAGTCGAGCGACGAACAGGCGATCAGACCAACGAGACAACCCGCCGACCGCACGGTCGAGACGCGGGTGAACCGCCTGCTTTCGCAGATGACGCTCCAGGAGAAGCTGGAGCAGATCCAGCTGCTGCCGGACTTCCTGGTCACCGAGGGCGAGGTCCGCAACGGACTCGGCTCGGTGCTGAGCGTCACCGATCCGGCGAGGATCCGCGAGCTGCAGCGCATCGCGGTCGAGGAGTCGCGGCTGAAGATTCCGCTGCTCTTCGCCTTCGACACGATCCACGGGTTCCGCACGGTGTTCCCGATCCCGCTCGCCACCGGAGCGAGCTTCGATCCGCAGGTCGCTACCGACGACCACACGTACGGCGCGCGGGAGTCCGCGGCCGTAGGGCTGAAGCAGACCTACGCGCCGATGGTGGACGTCTCGCATGAGCCGCGCTGGGGTCGCATCTCCGAGGCGGCCGGCGAGGATCCGTACCTCAACGCGGTGATGGCGGCGGCGAGAGTGAAGGCAATCCAGGGGCGCGACTACAGCGCACCCGACAAGCTCGTCGCGAGCCCGAAGCACTTTGTGGCCTACGGCCAGCCGGAAGCCGGCCGTGACTACAACACCACCGACATGTCGGAGCAGCGGCTCCGAAACTTCTACCTGCCGCCGTTCAAGGCGGCGTTCGAAGCCGGCGCCGACACCGCCATGTGCGCTTTCAACGCCATCAACGGTGTTCCGGCCTGTGGCAACGACTACACGCTGAACGACATCCTCAAGGGGGAGTGGGACTTCGACGGGTTCGTCGAGAGCGACTGGACCGCCGTCGCGGAGATGCGTGCGTGCCCGCCGGTGAATCCCAACGGCGGTGAGTGCGGCCACGGCGTGGCCGCGGACGGCCCGGCCGCCGCGGCGCTCGCGCTCAACTCCGGCGTCGACTCGGAGATGACGAGCACCCTGATCCGCGACTTCGGAGAGCAGCTGCTCAGTGAGCACAGGATCTCGATGCAGCGGATCAACGATGCCGTCCGCCGGATCCTGCGCGTGAAGTTCCGCGCGGGGCTGTTCGAGCATCCGTACGCGCCGTTCCTACCGGCCGAGGCCGAGGCGCAGATGCTGAAGCCCGACGCCGTGGCGGCAGCCCGGCGTGCTGCGGGTCGGTCGATGGTGCTGCTGAAGAACGAAGGCGGCATCCTGCCGTTCGACCCGGCGAAGAAGACCGCCGTGATCGGCCCGCTCGGCCGGAACCAGCACGACCTGCTCGGCCCCTGGTGGGGCGTCGGGCGGGATGCCGACGTCGTATCCGTCTTCGGCGGCATCAACGAGCAGAGCCCGGGCGCGACGTTCGCCGAAGGGTGCACGCTCTCGAACGAGGAGCCGCCGACGAACAACCCCGAGGGTTGTCAGTCTGACGCCGGCTTCGCCGCGGCCGTCGCCGCTGCGAACGCGGCCGACCAGGTCGTACTCGCCGTCGGCGAGACGCGCGAGATGAGCGGCGAGGCGGCGGCGCGGAGCACGCTCGACCTGCCGGGCCGGCAGGAGGAGCTCATCCGCGCGATCAAGGCCACCGGGAAGCCGGTCGCAGTCGTGCTCTTCAACGGGCGCCCGCTCGCGCTCGAGGACATCGTCGGTGACATGCCGGCGCTCCTCGAGGCGTGGTTCCCGGGCGTGCAGGGCGGCAACGCCGTCGCCGACGTCGTGTTCGGGAAGGTCAACCCCGGCGGCAAGCTGCCGGTGTCGTTCCCGCGCCGGCTCGGCCAGGTGCCGATCTACTACAACCACGAGCGGACCGGCCGGCCTTGCAACCCCGACTCGAAGTACAACTCGCGGCACCGCGACATCCCGAGCTGCTCGCCGTTGTACGAGTTCGGTTACGGGCTCAGCTACACGACGTTCTCGATCACCAACCTCCAGCTGAGCTCGTCGTCCGTCTCCCGCCATGGCAACATCAGCGCCTCGGCGACGGTGACCAACACCGGCAGTCGGACGGGTGACGAGGTCGTCCAGCTCTACATCCACGACCCGGTGGCGAGCATCTCGCAGCCGGTCCGCCGTCTGCGCGGCTTCGATCGGGTGACGCTTACTCCCGGCCAGTCCCGGACGGTCACGTTCACGCTCGACCGGAGCGACTTCGGCTTCTACGACAACCGCGGCAGGTTCGTCGTGGAGCCGGGCGAGATCGACGTCTACGTCGGCGACAGCTCCAATGCTCAGCTGACGAAGTCGTTCACGGTTCGCTAGCCGTGTACCGGAGGGCCCGCTTCGCGCGGGCCCTCCGCAGCTTTCGTCCGGACGAGTACCGTCAAAGGCGTGGACGCTCCGACCGCGATCCTCTTCGACATCGACGGCACGCTGATCAGCACCGGCGGCGCGGGGGCGGTCTCGTGGCGCCGGGCGTTCGACGAGCTGCACGGTGTTCCGGCCGACATCGGCGAGTTCACTGACGCGGGAATGACCGATCCCGAGGTGGGGCGGCGCACGTTCGCGGCCGTCCTGGGCCGCGAACCCACGCCGCGCGAGCTGGCGCGCCTGATGGCCGTTCGGCTCAAGTACCTGCCCGCGGCGGTTGCCGAGTCGAAGGGCTACGTGGTCCTCGACGGGGTCGAAGAGCTGCTCCCGCGCCTCGTTGACGAGGGCTATCTGCTCGGCCTGACCACGGGCGGGACCGACTCGACGGCGTTCATCAAGCTCATGCGCGCCAACCTCGCGCGCTGGTTCACCTTCGGCGGCTACGGGTCGGACTCGACCGACCGGACCGAGCTGACCCGCATCGCGATCGAGCGCGCAGGACGTCTCCTCGGCGAGAAGCTCGACCCGAAGACCGTTCTCGTCGTCGGGGACACGCCGCTCGACGTCGAGGCCGCACACGGCGCGGGAGCGGTCGCCGTCGGAGTGGCGAGCGGCCATCACACCGCCGAGCAGCTCCGGGAGGCCGGCGCCGACTACGTGCTCGAGTCGCTGCGGGAGCCGCTGCCCGGCGTGCTGGACGCGGTGATGTAGGTCCAGACGCAGTTGAACGTCGGCCGGCCGCCAAAGATCACTGCGAGCGAGTCGTGGAGCAAGCGCAGCCGGTCGGCGGCCGCTTCCTCGGTCGCGGCCTCACCGTCGACCTTGGCCGAGCCGCCGACCCAGCCGAGGACGGCGTCGGCGTAGGCAGCGAGGAACTCGTACCACTCCTCGACATCCGCCTCGATCGTCCGCTCGGTCACCTCGTCGACCTCGAACCCGGCGTCGCGCAGCGCTTCCAGGTAGTACTCGAGCGGCCGGGGAGCGAGGAAGACGCGGTCGCGGTAGTCGAGGTATGCGCGCATCCGGTCCTCGTCCTCGAGCAACGGTCGGTAGCCCGCATACCGGTCGTCGGTCCGAACGATCCCCGTCGCGACCTCGTGGACGACGTAGACCGTCTCGTCGATGATCCACTCGTTCTCGGCCGCGCGCGGGTTCCGCAGGTTTCCGGACGTGATCCGCACCTTGGCGTCCGGCCGCAGCACCCGAGCCCAGGCGCGGAGCGTGTCGGGGAGGTCGTCGTAGAGGTGGATCGCGTTCGTCGAGACGAGCGTGTCGGCGAGGAAGCCGTCCGGCAGGACCTCGTCGACGTACTGCAGCCGCCGCGCGTCGTCGAGGTACCGGAGGCGCCGGAACGCGATGCGCTTGTCCGAGCGGAAGCGGTCGAGCGCGACGCGCAGGAACTTCGGGGAGCTGTCGACGATCAGCATCCCGACCTGGCGGTCGAAGATCCGCAGTCGGAGGCGGTCGAGGAGGATTCCGGTGCCGCCCGAGTAGTCGATCAGGATCTGGCCCTCGCGCAGGTCGGCAGCGAGTTGCTCCACGGTCAGGTCGAGGTTCCGGTACCAGCCGTGGTTCTCGACCGTGTCGTAATGGAGGCCGAAGGCTTCGATGGGTTGCTGGACCCAGTCCTCGTGGGGGATCCGCTCGAAGTCGTGCCAGTCGAAGGTGAAGCCGCGCCTGCGGTCGGGGTCGACGACGGGCCGTGTGAGCCCAGCGTGGGCCGCGATCAGTTCGGGGACGAGTCGCGGCGGGAGCCGGCCCCAGCCGCACGGGGTGGCGAGCCCGAACTCGTCCACCGCCTCTGCCGCTGCCTCGATCCGGCGCCGCGTGTCGTCGGCGCCCTCGCCCGGCTGGAGCGCGCCGAGGTAGAGCTCGGTCTCCGGGTGGAGCCGCAGGTCGGCCAGCGGAGCCGTGAACGTACCGGGGTCATCACGGGTGAGCGGGAGGTGGATCCAGTTGAGCGGCCGGTCGAGCGCAGCCGAGAGCCCGTTCGCGACTTCGACCATGCGGCCCACGTCCGGCGGCGGATGGCGCTCCGCCTGCTCGTCGTGCCCGAGACAGAAGTGGAAGCCGAGCTCGACCTCGGAGGGGACCACTCGGCTGATGCGGATCAGCCGCTCGAGGATCCCCGCCTTTACGTCCGGGAACCAGCTCGGGAGGTCGCCCTCGAGCATCCCGAACTCGACGTTTGTGTCCCACTGGAAGGCAAGCTGATCGTGCGGGATCGTCGCGAGGATCTGCTCGACCTCCGCCGACATCGCCGCCTCGTAGGCGTGTTCGGCCGCAGCCTGGTGCTCGGCGGCGACGAAGGCGCTGACCGGCGCGAGCGGCGTCGGCAGGCAGACCTGGAACCGGCAGCCGGAGGGCACGACGCCGTCGCGCTTCAGCGGCCCGAAGACGGCGTACGACACCGCGGCGGCGTCGGCGTATCCGAGCGGGCCGAAGCGAAGCTCGGACGTTTCGTCCTCGGACCGCAGCCGGAGGCGCGGTAGAGCCCGGTAGGAGCCGGGCGCGGGCGGCGCGACCTCGAACTGCGGCCGGGAGCTCAGCACCGGGTACTGCCAGACGATCCAGTCCGCCCGCGGGCCCGTCTCGCCGTCCGGGATCCGGCGGAGTCGGTCGCCGAGACCCGCGCTCAGCGTTCGAAAGACCTCGTCGCTCGAGCCGAGCGGGACACTGCCGACGAGGTGCGCGCCGAGCGGCACGTAGGCGCTCCCACCGTTCGGCATTGGCGGAGGGTAACGAGCGTCTGTTCTCGATGCGAACACGAAGGCGGTTTGCGCACAGACCGTCCGAAAACCTGTTAGGACTAGCGAATCGCGTCCGCGCCGGGCATAGCGTCGCCGGGCACCCTCGCCGAGGGCAGGCGGCCTCTGGCCGAGACGCTGACTGCGTCCGCCCTGCCCCTGCTCGTCACGGCCGCCTCGATCGCCGCGTTCCTGCTCCTCTGGCAGTTCGTCTCGACGTCGGGGCTGATCTCCGAGCAGGACCTGCCGGCGATGACGACGACCTTCAGCGAGCTGTGGTCGATGATGCACACCCACGAGTTCTGGGCGGGGTTCGCGCACACCGTGCGCGGCTGGGCGCTCGGGCTCGGGATCGCCACGTTCCTGGCGGTCCCGACCGGAATCCTGCTCGGCTCGAGCGGCTTCGCGAACCGGGCATTCCGCGTCCCGGTCGAGTTCCTGCGCCCGATCCCGTCGGCGGCGCTGATCCCGCTCCTCTTCCTGACGCTGGGGACGACGCTCAGGAGCGAGGTCTTCCTCGCTGCCTTCGGCGCGTTCTGGCCGCTGCTCGTCCAGACGATCTACGGTGTCCGTGACATCGACCCGGTCGCGATCGACACGGCGCGGTCGTTCGGCGTGGGCAGCTTCGAGCGGCTCTACCGGATCAAGCTGCCGAGCGCGGTGCCGTACATCGCCACCGGGCTCCGAATCTCCTCGAACGTCGCGCTGATCCTCGCCTTCACCGCCGAGCTCTTCATGGGCGTGCCGGGGCTCGGCCAGATGATGAACGTCGCCGAGTCGTTCGGCCTCACCGTCCAGGTGTACGCGCTGGCGGTCGCGACAGGGTTCCTCGGTCTCGCGATCTACGTCGTCTTCTCGCAGCTCGAGCGGCGCGCGCTCCGCTGGCATCCCTCGCACCGACTGGACGCCGCATGAACAGGAAGGCCTACAACGCCGCTGCGGTTGCGGCGGAGATCGCCGTCCCGGTCGCCCTGCTCGTCGCCTGGCAGGCGTGGACGGTGCACGCCAACGACCCGAGGTTCCCGCGTCTGTCCACGATCCTCGTCCAGTTTCGCGAGCTGTGGCTGTTCTCGGAGTTCAACCTCCACGTCGTCCCGAGCCTCGAGCGGATCGGCCTCGGCTTCGGGATCGCCGTCGTCCTCGGGATCGCGCTCGGCGTCCCGCTCGGCCTCTCGCGCTGGGGGCGCATCATCGCCATGCCGCACGTCGAGTGGTGGAGGGCGATGCCGCCGCCGGCGCTGCTCCCAATCTCGATCGTCCTGCTGCACTCAATCGGCAACCGCCAGAAGGTCGCGTTCATCGCGTTTTTCTGCCTCTTCCCGATCCTCCTGAACACGATCGACGGCGTCCGCGGGATCGACCCGGCGCTGCTCGACACCGCGCGCTCCTATGGGATCCGGCGGTTCGAGCGGATCCGGCGGATCGTCCTGCCCGGGGCACTGCCACAGATCTTCGCCGGCCTGCGGACGAGCCTCTCGCTGGCGGTGATCATGATGGTGCTCACCGAGTACTTCTCGAGCTCGAGCGGCGTCGGCTATGTCCTGCTGATCTCCAAGAACACGCTTCAGCTGGCGCCGATGTGGGCGGCAATCGTGCTGATCGGGGTGCTCGGCTACCTTCTGAACCTCGCCCTGATCCTCGTCGAACGCCGCGTGCTCGCCTGGCATCGGGGCTGGCGCGCGGCTGTCGTCCAATGAGCGCCTACGCCGGCCACCTGCTCGAGATCCGGAACGTCGGCAAGACGTACGGCAGCGGCCCCAAGGCGACCCATGCGATCGACGACGTGTCGTTCGCCGTCGAGGATCGTGAGTTCGTCTGCGTCGTCGGGCCCTCGGGCTGCGGGAAGACGACCCTCCTCAAGTGCGTCGGCGGCCTGCTTCGGCCCTCCAAGGGCCAGGTGCTCCTGCGCGGCAAGCCGGTCACCTCGCCGCCGGAGGAGATGGCACTCGTCTTCCAGGAGTACGGACGCTCGCTGATGCCCTGGGCGTCGGTCCGGAACAACGTGTTGCTGCCGCTGCGGCACAAGGCTCTCGGGCGGAAGGAACGGAGGGCGCTCGTCGAGGAGGCGCTCGACGCCGTCGGCCTCACCCGCTTCATCGATCACTACCCCTGGCAGCTCTCGGGCGGGATGCAACAGCGTGTCGCGATCGCCCGGGCGCTCGCCTACCAGCCGTCCATCCTCCTGATGGACGAGCCGTTCGCATCGGTCGATGCGCAGACGCGCGCCGACCTCGAGGACCTCGTGCTCCGGGTGCGTGAGGAGTTCGCGGTCACGATCCTCTTCGTCACGCACGACATCGACGAGTCCGTCTATCTCTCCGACCGTGTCGTCGTCCTCACCCAGGCGCCGACAGAGGTCAAAGAAATCGCAGAGGTCGACCTGCCGTTCCCCCGCGACCAAATCGCGACGAAGGAACTGCCGGACTTCACGCAGCTCCGCGGGCACATCTACCGCCTGATCCGGCGGGAGCACGTGGAGCCGGCTGAGGACCTGGCGACGGCGACCGCAACGAAAGGAGAACAGGAATGAACGCACGTATGCGTGACCGGGGCGCGCGGCGCCTCGGCCTCGCCATCATCGCCTGCGCCGTCGTCGCGCTGGCGCTCTTTGGCGGGTCCGCGGCGAGCGCACCGCGCGCGACGCCGACGACCGAGGTCAAGCTGCTCACGCTCCCGATTGCGAACACCTTCCCGCTCGACCTCGGGGTCAAGAAGGGGTTCTTCACGGCCGAGGGGATCGAGATCAAGAAGACGGTCGTCGCGAGCGGCAACGACGTCATCCTCGGCCTCGGCAACAACAACGCCGAGGTCGGCTTCGGCGGCTTCGTCCCGTTCATGATCGGCAGCACGGGCGGCATCCCGCTCCAGCTGCTGACGGCCAGCGAGGTCGAGGGAACCTCCCAGGCAGACAACTGGCAGAACATCCTCGTCAAGGGCTCGAGCTCGATCCGCACGCCGCGCGACCTCGCCGGGAAAACGATCGCCGTCAACGCGCTCAAGGGCGTGGGCGAGGTGATGATCAAGGCGGCGATGCAGAAGCTTGGCATCTCGCCGACCTCGTTCCGGCTGACCGCCCTGCCGTTCCCGCAGATGCGGTCGGCGCTGAACAACGGCCAGGTGGACGCGATCTGGACGCCGGAGCCGTTCCTCTCGCAGGCCCTCAACATCGACCATGCGCGCATCGTGATGGCGCCCGGGCCGGTGCTCGGGAAGTTCTTCCCGATCGGCGGGTATGCGGCCAAGCCGAGCTGGATCTCAAGCCACCGCGCCACCGCCGCGAAGTTCCGGAGGGCGATGAACCGGTCGCTGCTCTACGCCCAGTCGCACCCGCAGGAGATCCGCGAGATGCTGCCGGCGGGCACGCAGAACGTCCGTCTGCCGATCTGGACCACGATCGTGAACCGCGCGCAGATCCAACAGCTGGCGACCTACGCGCGGCGCTACGACGTGATCACGAAGGCGCCGAACCTGAAGCAGCTGATCCCTGACGGCATCGCCAGCGGCCTCACGCTCCAGGGGAGCGTCAAGGCCAAGACCGTGTTCCTGCGCGTCGACGGCAAGGCCGTCACGAAGCTCGCGCCGGGGCCGTACAACATCGTCGTGGCCGACACCTCGAAGAAGAACGCGTTCGCGTTCGTCGGGCCGAAGGTGCACCGGCGGACGAAGGTGAAAGGCGTCGGCCGCGTCACCTGGCCGGTCAACCTGAGGAAGGGCGTCTACAGGTACTGGGGGACCGCTGCCCCCGGGGCGAAGAAGCGCATCACGGTCGGGTAGCTAGGAGGGTTTGGCGCAATACAGACTGTATTGCGCCGAACCCTTCTACGGCGCGAACGTCTTCGTCGGAGCGATCGCCACGTCGAGGAGCAGCGGCTCCTCGCGCGTGGCGAGCTCCGGCACGACCTCGTCGAGCGTCGCGGTGAGCGTGCCGAGGTCGGCGACCTGCCGGGCGTCGCAGCCCTGCGCCCGCGCGAGGCCGGCGATGTCGACGTCGAAGCCGGGCCACGGGCCGGCCGCGCCGGCCCGCTCGGCCAGCCGGTCCATGATCACGTAGCCCTTGTTCGAGAGGATCACGAACAGGGCGCCGACGCGGTAGTGCGCGGCGCTCCAGAGCGCTTGGATGCCGTACAGCGACGAGCCGTCGCCCACGACGGCGACGACCGGCCGCTCCGGCAGGGCCATCCGCAGCCCCGTCGAGCCGGCGAGGGCGAAACCGAGCCCGCCCATCGCGGCGCTCACGAAGCCGAGCGGCCGCCGGGCGAGCAGCCGCTCGTGGATCTCCGGTCGGTCGACCGGCGCCTCCTCGACGACCACCGCGTCGTCCGGCAGCCGCTCGGCGAGCGCCGAGAGCACGTGGCTGGCGAGGAGTGACTCGCCCGCGCCGCGAGGGTCGGGCGGTGGCGGCGGGGTGAAGGGCTCGGGCGCCGGGCCATCCCGCACAGGGACGAGCTCGGCGAGCGCACGGCACACGGCGGCCGGCGACGCGAGGACCGCGAGGTCGCCGGCACTGCGGTGGACTTCCTCCGGGACGTCGCCGACGACCGCGATCCGCGTTCGGGGCTCGGTGAAGGCGCCCGGCGTGTACGGCGACTGGCGGAACGCGGGGGCGCCGACGACGAGCACCGCGTCGTAGGGGGCGAGCTTTTCCCGAAGCCGCGGCCGGTCCGCGGGGAGGACGCCGGCGTAGAGCCGATGATCCTGAGGGAAGCCGGCTCGGGCGCCGAACGACTCCTGAAAGACCGGCGCGTTGAGCCGCTCCGCGAGCGCGGCAGCGGCCGCCCAGCCGGCCTCGCTGTCGTTGCCGGCGCCGACCACGAATGAGGGCGACGAGGAAGCGGCGAGGAAGTCGGCGAGCGCGGCGACGGCTTCCGGGTCGGCGCCGGCGCTGCGGACCACCCGGCCCGGCGCCGCAGGCTCGCGCTCGTCGTCGGCGGGGGCGCTCCAGTCGTCCATCGGCACGATCACGAGCGCCGGCCCGCGCTGAGTCATCGCCTCGTGCGCGGCGCGCGAGATCGCGCCGGGGACGTCCTGGGCTCGCGTCGGCTCGTCGGCCCAGACCGGATACTCACCGCCGAGCCCACGGAGCCGGCCGGTCAGGAACGGCTCGTAGGGCAGATGTCTCCGGTCCTGCTGGCCGACCAGGACGACGACCGGCGCACGGTTGACTCGGGCGGTGGCCAGGGCGCCGACCGCGTTCCCGAGGCCGGCCGTCGTGTGGAGGAGCGCGAACGCCGGCTCGTCCCGGCCCAGCGCCCACCCCGTGGCGAGACCCACGACCGACGCCTCGTGCAGGGCGAGGACGAAGCGAAGGTCTTCGGGGAACCCGGACAGGAACGGCACCTCGGTCGAGCCGGGGTTACCGAAGACCGTCGTGAGGCCCCGGTCGCGGAGGACGTCGAACGTCTGGTCTCGGACGGTCTGCGGCCCGCTCACGCGCGGCAGTATCGCGTACGCAGGAGTTCGGTATGAGAACATGCGTTCACATGGCGGAAGCGGAGGCGCGGAATCCGGACTACGTCCAGTCGCTCGAGCGAGGCCTCGCTGTCATCCGCGCCTTCGGCGCCGAGAGCCCGCAGCTCAGGCTGAGCGACGTCGCGCGAGCGACCGGGCTCACCCGCGCGGCGGCGCGCAGGTTCCTCCTTACGCTCGCGGCGCTCGGCTACGTCCGCCAGACCGGCAGCGACTTCTCGCTCCGGCCGCGGGTGCTCGAGCTCGGCTACGCCTACCTCTCGGCGCTGTCGCTCCCGGAGGTCGCGCAGCCGCACATGGAGGCGCTCGTCGCGGCGGTGAACGAGTCGTCCTCGATCGCCGTCCTCGACGACCTCGACATCGTCTACGTCGCCCGCGTCCCGACGCAGCGGATCATGACTATCACGATCGCAGTCGGAACCAGGCTCCCCGCCTACGCCACCTCGATGGGCCGAGTCCTGCTCGCCGGGCTCGACGACGGTGCGCTGGAAGCGCGCCTCGGGCGGATGGACCTGGAGCGGTTCACCTCGACGACGGCCACGAGCATCGACGACCTCCGTGAGCGGATCGACGTCGCGCGCGACGCAGGCTGGGCGATGGTCGACCAGGAGCTCGAGCAGGGCGTCCGGTCGGCCGCGGTCCCGATCCGCGACTCGACCGGCACCGTCCTCGCTGCGCTGAATGTGTCCGTCCACGCCACGCGGATGACGATGCCTGCCCTGCGGAAGGAGGTCGTCCCACGGCTTCTCCGCACCGCCGCTTCGATCGAGGTCGACCTGAGCGTCTCCGGCGCGGCCGCCGGATCCGGTACGCCTTGACACCCCGCAGTCACCGATGGGAGAGTGCGGTGCGATAGACGGATTGTTGTTCTCATCCCGAACACTCCGGTAGTCGAGCACGCAAGGGAGGCATGCGATGACTGCAAGCGCCACCGAGAACACCGTCCGCGGCCTGCACATCGGCGGGCGGTGGACAGACGCCGAGGGAGGGGGGACGTTCGAAGACGGCGATCCCTACACGGGCGAAGCGGTCGCCAGCATCCCCGCCGGGACGCGGGAGGACGCGCGGCGCGCGATCCAGGCGGCCGCGGAGGCCTTTCCGGGCTGGTCGCACACGCCGCCGGCCGAGCGCCAGCGGATCTTCCTGAAGGCGGCGGACCTGCTCGAGGCACGGCAGGAAGACGTGGGTTCCTGGCTCACCCGCGAGACCGGCGCCACCTTCGGCTTCGCCATGTTCCAGCTGCACTTCGTGCCCAACCTCTTCCGCCAGGCGGCCGCACTGGCCTACGCGCCGATCGGGGAGATCATCCCGTCGGACACCGGCGCCTTCGCCATGGGCATCCGCCGGCCGGTGGGCGTAGTCGGGGCGATCGCGCCGTGGAATGCGGCGCTGATTCTCTCGGCGCGGGCGATCGCCGCGCCGCTGGCGCTCGGAAACGCCGTGGTGCTCAAGCCGTCGGAGCACTCGCCGTACGTCGGCGGGTTGCTCTGGGGGGACATCTTCGCCGAGGCGGGGCTGCCGGAGGGCGCGCTCAACATCGTCACCCACGCTCCGGGCGAGGCAGGGCCGATCGCCGAGGAGCTGACGGAGAACCCCGCAGTCCGCGTGATCAACTTCACCGGCTCGACGAATACGGGCCGGGAGCTCGCCGAGGCAGCGGGCCGGAACCTGAAGCGCATCCTGCTCGAGCTCGGCGGCTCGAACCCGCTGATCGTCCTCGGCGACGCCGACCTGGACTACGCGGTCGACGCCTCCGCCTTCGGCGCGTTCCTCCACCAGGGCCAGATCTGCATGTCCGCGCGCCGGATCATCGTGGAGCAATCGATCGCGGACACCTTCGTCGACCGCCTGGTCGAGAAGACGAAAGGGCTCAAGGCCGGCGATCCGAAGGAGCAGGACACGATCATCGGGCCGCTGATCACCGAGGACGCCGTCGCCACGGTGAAGAGCCGGGTCGACGACGTCGTCAGGCAAGGCGCGAAGGTGCTGGCCGGCGGCGAGGCCGAAGGGTCCGTTTACCAGGCGACGCTCCTCCGCGACGTCCCGGACGACTCGGAGTTCGCCCAGGTCGAGACCTTCGGGCCCGTCGCCTCGATCGACGTCGTCGCCAGCGCGGACGAGGCGGTCGAGCGCGCGAACAACACGGCCTACGGGCTCACGGCCGGGATCATCACCTCGGACACCGAGCGCGGCCTCGCACTGGCCCAGAAGATCCAGGCAGGGATCGTCCACGTCAACGACCAGACGGTGGACGACGAGCCGCAGATGCCGTTCGGCGGCGTGAAGGAGAGCGGCTTCGGCCGCTTCGGCGGCACCGCCGCGATCTCGGAGTTCACCGAGCTGCACTGGGTGACCGTCAGCGCCTCCCACCCGTTCCCGTTCTAGACGCGAGGCCGGGGCCGGCGTGGCCGAGATCGTTCCGCTCACCGAGGCGGTTCGCGAGCTCGTTCGAGACGGCGACGTCGTCGCGCTCGAGGGCTTCACGCACCTGATCCCGCACGCGGCCGGCCACGAGCTGATCCGGCAGCGGCGGCGCGACCTGACGCTCGTCCGGATGACGCCCGACGTGGTCTACGACCAGCTGATCGGGATGGGCTGCGCGAGGAAGCTGATCTTCTCCTGGGGCGGCAATCCCGGCGTCGGCTCGCTGCACCGGCTGCGCGACGCCGTCGAGCACGACTGGCCCTCGCCACTCGAGCTCGAGGAGCACTCGCACGCCGGGATGGCCGCCGGGTACGCGGCCGGCGCCGCCAACTTCCCCTTTGGGCTCGTGCGCGGTTACGAGGGGACCGACCTGGCCGAGCAGACCCGGGTCGGCTGGGTCAGCTGTCCGTTCACCGGCGAGCGCGTGGCCGCCGTCCCGGCGATCCGGCCCGACGTCGGGATCGTCCACGCCCAGCGCGCGGACGAGGCGGGCAACGTGCAGCTCTGGGGGATCAGTGGCGTCCAGAAGGAGGTCGTGCTCGGCTCCAGCCGCTCGATCGTCACCGTTGAGGAGATCGTTCCGGAGCTCGAGCCGCGGCCGGACGCCGTGCTGCTCCCGGCCTGGACGATCACAGCCGTCTCACCGGCGCCGGGTGGCGCCCACCCGTCCTACGCCCACGGTTACTACGACCGCGACAATGCGTTCTACGTCGCCTGGGACGAGATCGGCCGCGACCGCGACCGCTTCCGGGACTGGATGCAACGTCACGTGCTCGACACGGCGGACGTGACGGAATACCGGAGCCTGCTCGCCGCACGGGAGACCTCGCCGGTATGACGGTCGACGCGCCCACGTACACCGCAGACGAGCTGATGGCGGTCACCGCAGCCCGGCGCCTCAGCGACGGCGCCGTCTGCTTCGTCGGCATCGGATTGCCGAGCCGCGCGGCGAACCTGGCCCGCGCGACGCACGCCCCGAACTGCGTCCTGATCTACGAGAGCGGAGCGATCGGGGCGAAGCCGCGGCACCTGCCGCTGTCGATCGGCGACGGCGAGCTCGCGGAGACCGCCGACGCAGTCGTTTCGGTGCCGGAGATCTTCACGTACTGGCTCCAGGGCGGCTGGATCGACGTCGGCTTCCTCGGCGCCGCGCAGATCGACCGGCATGGAAACCTGAACAGCACGGTGATCGGCGACTACGACGAGCCGAAGGTGCGGCTCCCCGGCGCGGGCGGCGCACCCGAGATCGCGTCCTGGTGCCGGGAGACATTCGTGATGCTTCGCCAGACGCCGCGGACGTTCGTCGAGCGACTCGACTTCCTCACCACCGTCGGCCACCAGGCGGCGGGCGGCGGCGGCGCCGGGGTGACCTGCGTCGTGACCGACCTCGGAGTGCTGGAGCCGACCCCCGGGACGGGCGAGCTGCGGCTGACCGAGCTCTTCCCGAACGTCACAGCCGACGACGCGCGAGGGGCGACCGGCTGGGATCTCCAGGTGGCCGACGACCTCGAGACGGTTTCGCCTCCGTCGGCCGGTGAGCTCGAGGCCCTGCGCGCGCTGGTGCCCGCGAACGAGGAGACTGTCGCTCCGTGAGCCGCAGGACCGCTCAGAAGCCGCGGACGCTCGTCGACGGCGGCGATCCAGCCCAGCCGGCGTACCTCCATCCCGACTACGTCTCGACCAGGCTCCGCGCTCCGCAGCGGCCCCTGATCGTCCTCCCGCACACGGAGTCCGAGCTGACGGGGCCCGCCTACGGCCACGAGTCGATCGGCGAGCTCGACCACGACCTGACGCGCCAGCACGCCGGCGAGCCGCTCGGCGAGCGGATCATCGTCACGGGGCGGGTGCTCGACTCGGCGGGGAGGCCGGTGCGGTCGGCGCTGATCGAGCTCTGGCAGGCGAATGCGGCCGGCCGCTACCACCATGACGTCGACCGACATCCGGCGCCGCTCGACCCCAACTTCACGGGCGCCGGGCGCTGCCTGACCGACGACGAGGGCCGCTACCGCTTCGTCTCCGTCAAGCCCGGCGCCTATCCGTGGCGGAATCACCCGAACGCCTGGCGGCCCGCGCACATCCACCTCTCGATCTTCGGGCGCGCGTTCACGAACCGGCTCGTGACCCAGATGTACTTCCCGGGCGACCCGCTCTTCGCCTTCGACCCGATCTTCCAGTCCGTTCGCGATCCGAAGGCGCGCGAGCGCCTGATCTGCAGCTTCGACCTCGAGACGACCGAGCCCGAGTGGGCGCTCGCCTACAGCTTCGACCTCGTCCTCGGCGGCCCGAACGAGACCCCGCTGGAGCGCTAGTGGCAGCCGAGCCGACACCGTCGCAGACCGTCGGGCCGTACTTCTCGCTCGGGCTGCTCCTGCGCGACGCGGATCAGGTGGTGGCGCCCGACGCACCGGGCGCGATCCGGCTGACGGGCAGCATCCGCGACGGCGACGGAGAGCCGGTCCCCGACGCGATGGTCGAGGTGTGGCAGGCCGACGAGGAGGGCCAGTACCGGCCGGAGTTCGGCTGGGCGAGGTCGGGCTGCGACGGCGACGGCCGCTACTCGCTCGTCCTCGTCAAGCCCGGACGCGTGGCCGACGCGGTGGGCGGCCTCCAAGCGCCGCATCTGACGATGCTCGTCTTCGCGCGGGGCCTGCTGAGGCCAGTCCTCACCCGCATGTACTTCCCGGACGAAGCGGATGCCAACGCGGAGGATCACGTGCTCGCCTCGTTGGAGGACGCGTCGTCGCTGGTGGCGCGTCCGACCGGCGACGGGCTCGAGTTCGACATCCACCTTCAGGGCGAGGGCGAGACGGTCTTCTTCGCCGTCTAGCGCCATGTTCGACCGGATCTTCGTGCCCGCTCCGCTTCGGGACGCGCTGTCGGACGAGGCCTGGCTCCAGGCGCTGCTCGACGTCGAGCGGGCGCTGGCCGGTTCGGAGGCCCGGGTGGGGGTCATCCCGGAGGAGACCGCGCGCGCGATCGCAGACGTGTGTCGAGCCGAGCGGTTCGACGCCGCCGCGCTGGCGGACGAGGGCCGTTCGCCCGGGAACCCCGTCGAGCCGCTGGTGCGCGCACTACGGGAGGCCGTCGGCGGCGATGCGGCCGAGTACGTCCACCACTGCGCGACGAGCCAGGACATCCTCGACACGGCCGCGATGCTGGTCGCGCGAAACGGGCTCACGCTGATCGCCGACTCGCTCGACGCCGTCGCCGCCGAGGCGGCCGGGCTCGCCGAGGCCCACCGCTCCGCGCCGATGGTCGGCCGGACGCTCCTCCAGCAGGCCGTTCCGATCACGTTCGGCCTGAAGGCAGCGGGGTGGCTGATGGGCGTGCTCGAGGCGCGGCGAGCGCTCCTCCGGGTGCGCGAGGAGCGTCTGGCGGTCCAGCTCGGCGGAGCCGCCGGGACGCTCGCCGGGCTCGGCGAGGCCGGCCCGGAGGTGGCGAGGCTTCTGGCCGAGGAGCTCAGGCTCAACGAGCCGTCGATGCCCTGGCACACGAACCGCGTCCGGATCGGGGAGCTCGCGTCGGCCCTCGCGCTCGCGGCGGGCGCCGGTGCCAAGATCGGGCTCGACGTGGGACTCCTGAGCCAGAACGAGGTGGGCGAGGTGGCCGAGGCGGCTCCGGGCGTGTCCTCGGCGATGCCCCACAAGCGCAACCCGGTCGGGAGCCTCTTGGCCGTCGCTTGCGCGCGCCAGGCAGAGGCGCAGGCGGGCGTGCTCCTCGCGTCGCTCGTCCAGGAGCACGAGCGGGCCTTCGGCACCTGGCACGCGGAGTGGCCGGCCCTCGTCGGCGCGCTCGGCTATGCGGGCGGCGCCGTCGACGGGGCGAAGCGCGCGCTCACCGGGCTCGAGGTGCATGCCGACCGGATGCGGGCGAACCTCGAGGCGAGTGGGCTCGGGCTGGAGCTCGGCTCCGCCGAGGCGTTCGCCGACAGGGCGCTGGGCGAGTACCGGAGCGAGCTGGGATGAGCGACCGCTACGACGAGGGAATGCGCATCCGCCGGGAGGTCCTCGGCGACGAGCACGTCGACGGGGCAATCGAGCACACGACACCGGACACTGAGGCGTTCCAGGACCTGATCACACGCTACGCCTGGGGTGAGATCTGGGCGCGCCCAGGCCTCGACCGCCGCACGCGGAGCGCGATCACGCTGACCGCCCTCGTCGCGCTCGGCCGAGACCACGAGCTCGCCATGCATATCCGCGCCGCGCTTCGGAACGGGCTGTCCCGCGAGGAGATCGGCGAGGTGCTGCTCCACAGCGCGATCTACTGCGGCGTGCCGGCAGCCAATCGAGCGTTCGCGATCTTCAGGGACGTGATGGCAGACGAGAAGGAGGAAGGATGAGTACGCGGGACACGCCGCCTTATCGCGCCGACCACGTCGGCAGCCTGCTGAGGCCGCCGGAGCTCCTGGAGGCGCGCCGGCAGTTCGCCGACGGAGCGATCGACGCCAACCAGCTGCGCGGGGTCGAGGACGAGGCGATCGCGGAGATCGTCCGGATGCAGGAGGACGTCGGCCTGCGGTCGGCGACGGACGGCGAGTTCCGCCGCACCTCCTGGCACATGGACTTCATCTACCAGCTCGACGGGATCGACCCGGCCGACGAGCAGATCCGCGTCGCGTTCCACAACGAGCAGGGCGACGTCGAGTTCACCACGGCGGCGCTCAGCGTCCACGACCGCGTCGGCCTCTCGAAGACGATCTTCGGTGAGGCATTCGAGACGCTGCAGTCGCTAACGACGAGCGCGACACCGAAGCTGACGATCCCGTCGCCGAGCATGGTCCACTACCGCGGCGGCAGGGCCGCGATCAGCGAGGACGCCTACCCCGACATCGAGCGGTTCTGGAGCGACCTCGTCGCCGCCTACCGGGAAGAAATCCGCGGGCTCGGCGAGCTCGGGTGTACCTACCTCCAGTTCGACGACACGAGCCTCGCGTACATGAACGACCCCAAGCAGCGGGAGTACATCGCGCAGATCGGCGGCGACTCGAAGCACCAGCACGAGCACTACATCCGCCACATCAACGAGGCGCTCGCTGAGCGCCCCGAGGGGATGAGCGTGACCACGCACATGTGCCGCGGCAACTTCCGCTCCTCGTGGGCGGCGGAAGGCGGCTACGACTTCGTCGCCGAGGCGCTCTTCAACGGCCTGGAGGTCGACGGCTTCTTCCTCGAGTACGACGACGAGCGCTCGGGCACGTTCGAGCCGTTGCGGTTCGTCCCGAAGGGGAAGCAGGTCGTGCTCGGCCTCGTGACGACGAAGCGCGGCGAGCTCGAGGACAAGGACGAGCTCAAGCGCCGGATCGAGGAGGCCTCGCAGTACGTCCCGCTGGACCAGCTCTGCCTCTCGCCGCAGTGCGGCTTCTCGTCGACCGTCGAGGGCAACGTTCTCTCCCGGGACGAGCAGATCGCGAAGCTGCGGCTGATCGTCGAGACCGCCGAGGAGGTCTGGGGATAGGCGAGCGGACCCAGGTCGGGATCGTCGGTGCCGGTCCCGCCGGGCTCGTCCTCGCACAGTTGCTCCACCTCGAGGGGATCGACTCGGTCGTCCTCGAGGACCGGTCCCGCGAACACGTGGAGCACCGCGTCCGCGCCGGCGTGCTCGAGCAGGGGACGGTCGACCTCCTGCGCCAGATCGGCGTGGGGGAGCGGCTCGAGCGCGAGGGGCTCGTCCACGACGGCATCGAGCTGCAGTTCGCCGGGGAGCGCCACCGGATCGACTTCCCGTCCCTGACCGGCGGGCGGCGGATCACCGTGTACGGGCAGCAGGAGGTCGTGAAGGACCTGATCGCGGCGAGGCTCGAGACCGGCCGGCCGCTCCTCTTCGAGGTCGACGGCGTCCGGCTCGAAGGGCTCGACCGGGACGAGCCGGCGATCCGGTTCCGGCACGAGGGTGAGGAGCGGGAGCTCCGTTGCGACGTCGTCGCGGGGTGCGACGGCTTCCACGGCATCTCCCGGGACAGCATCCCGGCCGGCGTCCTGACCGTGTTCGAGCGCGAGTACCCGTTCGCCTGGCTCGGGATCCTCGCCGAGGCGCCGCCCTCGAACGAGGAGCTGATCTACGCGCACCACGAGCGCGGCTTCGCGCTCCACAGCATGCGCTCGCCGTCGCTGACCCGGCTCTACCTCCAGGTGACGCCGGACGAGGACCTCGCGGCATGGTCGGACCAGCGGGTCTGGAAGGAGCTCGAGCACCGGCTCGGGCTGGAGGGCTGGACGCTGAATACCGGCGAGATCGTCGAGAAGGGCGTGACGCCCATGCGCAGCTTCGTCGTGGAGCCGATGCAGCACGGGCGCATCTATCTCGCCGGAGACGCCGCGCACATCGTCCCGCCGACCGGCGCAAAGGGCCTCAACCTCGCCGTGGCCGACGTCCGGCTGCTGGCCGCGGCGCTGGCGGAGTGGTACCGCTCCGGCGACGAGTCGGGGCTGGAGCGCTACTCCGTCGATGCCTTGCGCCGCGTCTGGCGGGCGGAGCACTTCTCGTGGTTCATGACCTCGATGCTGCATCGCCCCGAGGGCGGCGACCAGTTCGACGTGAAGCTCCAGCTCGCGCAACTCTCGTACGTCTGCAGCTCGGAGCGGGCGGCCGCGTCTCTCGCCGAGAACTACGTCGGGCTCGAGCACGTCTAGGCGGCTCGGCCTCCTCGCGGCCGGGGATCCTTGCCGCCGGGCTGACGGTGCCGCTGGAGCGAAGTCTCGGATGGCAGGGCGCACTTGCGATCTGGGCCGTGCCCGCCGCCGCGGCGGTGGCGGCGGTGGTGGTGGTGGCGCCGGCCGTCCTCGGCCCGAGGCGTCACTCACGGCGCGGGGAGGCGGCGGCGACGCGCGGCGGCTGCTCGGCGACGTGCGCGCCTGGCAGGTGACGCTCTACATGGGGCTCCAGTCGCTCGTCTGCTACGCCGGCCTGGCGTGGCTTCCGTCGATCTTGCGGGCGGACGGCCATCGCGCCGGCCCGGCCGGGACCCTGCTCGCGCTCTACGCCGTCGGGGGTGTGCCCGCCCGCTTGCCGTGCCAGTGCTCGCCACACGCGCGCGCGACCAGCGCGGGCTCGCGGTTGCCGTGACGGCCCTGGAGGCGGCCGCGATCGCGGGCCTCGTCGTCGCGCCGGACCTCGCGCCCCTGTGGGTGCTCCTCTTCGCGTTCGGCCAGGGCGGCGCGATCGCGCTGGCACTCACGCTGATGATCCTCCGTGCACCGGACTCCCGGCTGGCCGGAGAGCTGTCGGGGATGGCGCAGGCGATCGGCTACACGATGGCGGCCACGGGGCCCTTCCTGCTCGGTGCGCTCTACGACGCGACTGGGCGCTGGGATCCACCGCTCCTCGCCCTCCTTGCGCTGACCGTCCCGCTGGCAGCCGTCGGTGTGGCCGCCGGGAAAACCGGCACGGTGCGGCCGGCGCCGACCCCTCCGCTTGGCACGGCGCGACCGAATGGCCAAGATTTGTCAGCGTGACGACCGTGGACACCGTGTCGACCTGCCCGAACTGCGGCGCGTCGAACTCTGCGCAGGCGAGGTTCTGCTCGAGCTGCGGCACACGGCTGGAATCGGCAGCCCTGCGCGAGGAGCGGCGGCTCGTCTCGGTGCTCTTCGTCGACCTCGTCGGCTTCACCGAGCGCTCCGACCGGGCTGACCCGGAGGACGTTCGCGAGCTCCTCCGCCGCTACCACGACGAGGCGAAGGAGCGGATCGAGCACCACGGCGGTGTCCTGGAGAAGTTCATCGGCGACGCTGTCGTGGCCGTGTTCGGCGCGCCGGTCGCGTACGGCGACGACGCCGAGCGTGCGGTTCGCGCGGGGCTCCGCGTGCTCGAGCGGATCGAGTTGCTGAACCGGGAGGAAGGCCTCGGACTCGCCGCCCGGGCGGCCGTGAACACCGGTGACGCCGTCGTCTCGGTCGACGGAGCCGACACGCTCGCGATCGGCGACGTCGTCAACACCGCCGCCCGTCTCCAGTCCGCGGCGCCGACCATGCGACTCCTCGTCGGCGACGAGACCTACCGCGCCACGCGCCACGTGATCAGGTACGAACCGGTTCCGGCCGTGGAGGCCAAGGGAAAGGCCGACCCGGTCGATGCCTGGCTCGCCGTCGAACCGCTGCTGGCGCCGGCAGAGCGACCGCTGGCAGTGCGGCCGCTCGTCGGCCGCTCGTACGAGGTCGAGCTGATGTCGTCGGTCTGGTCGAGATGCCTCGCGGAGCGCCGGCCCCATCTGATCACCGTGCTGGGCCCGCCGGGGATCGGTAAGTCGCGGCTCTGCCACGAGATCTCGGCGGTGGTCGAGTCCGGCGGCGGTCGAATGATGCGCGGCCGCTGCCTGCCGTACGAGGAGCAGGCCGGCTACCAGGCGTTCTCACGCCTCGTGCACGAGGCGGTCGGGATCCTGGAGTCGGATTCGCCGCCCGTGGCGCGCGAGAAGCTGGAACACGGCGTCGCCGAGCTCCTCCCCGAGTCCGAAGCGGCGGAGATCTTCAGCTACCTCGCGCTGCTCCTCGGCGTGGCGCCGGAGGATCAGGTCCCGCAGGCGCAACTGCTCTTCTTCGCCGCTCGGCGTTTCATGGAGTGCGTGGGATCCGTCCGACCGACGGTCTTCGTCTTCGAGGATGTCCACTGGGCCCAGTCGAGCGAGATCGCGCTGCTCGAGTACCTCGCCCAGCACCTTCGCGACTCGCCGGTGATGCTGGTCGCGACCGCTCGCCCCGAGCTGCTCGACGCACGTCCGACCTGGGGGAGCGCGCTCGCGGCCCAGACGACGATCCCGCTCGAGCCGTTATCGGCGGAGCAGGCCGAGGCGCTTGCGTTCCAGGTGGCTGCGTCGGCCGGTGCGGTCGAGTTCGACGTTGCGCGAATGGTCGAGGTGGCGGGCGGCAACCCGCTCTTCCTCGAGGAGCTCGTCTCCTCCGTCGCCGAGCGCGGCGAGGGCGGCGACCTCCCGGTCACGGTCCGCGAGGCGATCGGGGCGCGGATGGACGCCCTGCCGGAGGAGGCGCGGTCAGCGCTCCTCTCCGCGGCCGTGATCGGCAAGACGTTCTGGCTCGGGCTGCTCGAGACGATCTCACCGGGCGGCGAGCTGGCCGGGCCGCTGGCGCTCCTCGAGGCTCGCGACCTGATCCGGCGGGACTCCGCGAGCCAACTCTCGGGCGACATCCAGTTCACGTTCAAGCACATGCTGATCCGGGAGGTCGCCTACTCGACGCTGCCGCGTGCGGTGCGGCGCGAGCGGCACGCGGCCGTCGCCCGCCATGTCGAGGGGACGTTCGAGGGAGCGGGCGAGACGCTGCCGGCGATCCTCGCCTACCACTGGCGCGAGGCCGGTGAGCCGGCACGGGCGATCCCCCATCTCCTCTCGGCGGCGGATGCTGCCCGCCGGAGCTGGGCGCAGGGCGCCGTGATCGACCTCTACTCGAGGGCGCTCGAGCTCGCCGAGGACGACCAGCTGCGGCAGCGGATCCGTCTCCTGCGCGGAATCGCGCTCGTCGAGCTGGCGGACTATCCCCGGGCCGCGGAGGAGCTGCAGGAGCTCCTGCCGGAGCTGACCGGACAGGACCGGCTCGAGGCGCTGATCGCGCTCGGTCATGCGCTCCTCTGGACGGAGCGTGACGAGGAGACCCTTGCGAACGCCGCGGAAGCGGCGCCGCTCGCCGACGAAGTGGGCGACGAGACCGCCCGCGCTGCGGTGCTGGCGATGGAGAGCCAGGGCCTCGCGATGCGCGGCAAGGGCGACGACGTGAGCCGCGCGCTCGAGATCGGCGACCGCGCGCTCGAGCTGTGGGTGCCGGGGAAGCGCTCGCTCAGCCTCCGCCACCACCTCCACCTCCACGCGGATCTCACCTACTGGGTGGGCGACTACGAGCGGTCGGCCGAGCTCTCCACGCAGACGCGCGAGCTCGCAACCCATGTCCGGAGCGCCGAGTCGCTGCTGCGCGGCGGCGGGTTCAAGGCCCTGGCACTCTGCGGGCTCGGCCGGCACGAGGAAGCGATCGAGATCTGGGACGAGCTCTTCGTGATCGCTCGCGAGCTCGGGCAGAACCCCCGGGCTGTCCTCAACTACTCGTCGCTCGCCTACCGCGAGGTGTACGACCTGGCCGAGGCGCGTCGCCGGACGGAGGAAGCACTCGAGCTGTCGGAGGGCGAGAGCTTCGGCATGCCGTTGCAGTTCGGCGGCTCGGACCTGATCCTGACGCACCTGCTCGCGGGCGACGTCGGGCGGGCTCAGGCCGAATGGCCAGTTCGGTGGGAGGGCGCGGAGAGCGCAACCGCGTGGACAACGTGGCTGATCGTGGGTCGTCTCCTGACGAGCCGGGCGGAAATCGCGCTCTACGCCGAGACGCCGGAGGCGGCCGCCGAGTGGGCCGAGAAGGCGATCGCGATCACCCGGCAGACGCGCCGGCGGAAGTACGAGGCGCGGTCGCTGACGCTGCTCGGACAGGCGCTGGCGCGGCTCGGGCGGCGGGACGAGGCGTTGGAGGCGCTCCGGGCGGCAATCGAGATCGCGGACAATCTCGTCGGGCCCCCGGCGCGGTGGGCTGCGCGTTCGGCGCTCGGCGAGGCGGCCTACTCGCTCGGGGAGGACGACGTCGCGGCGACGGCCTACGGCGAGGCGGCGGAGTTCGTCGAGTCCTTCGCAACGACCCTTGCGCCCGAGCGGCGCGACCGCTTGCTGGCGGCTGCGCCGGTCGCCGAGATCCTCTCGCTCGCCGGCAGCAGGCCGGCGGCCTGAGCTCGCCGGTGCGCTTCGCCGCCGTCGGCGACGTGATGGTCGACGTCGTCTGTTCCGCGCTGCCGCCGCCCGGCGAGCGTATCCACTCGGCGATCTCGGTGCGGGCCGGGGGGTCCGCGGTGAACGCGGGCCGCGCTGCGGCCGAGGCGGGTGCAACGGCTGTCGTCGTCGGCCGGGTGGGCTCCGATCCCGCCGGCGCGCTCGTGCAGGCCGAGCTCGAGGCGCTGGGTATCGAGGCGAGGCTTGCGCGTGACCCCACCCTTGCGACGGGAGCCGCGGTCGCGCTCGGCGACGGAACGACGGCCCCGGGGGTGGTGGCGCACCGGGGAGCGAATGCTCGATTCTCGCCCGAGGACGTTCCAGCTGCGCTCGAGGCAGACGCCCTGTTCGTCTCCGGCTTCGCCCTCTTCCAGGACGGTTCGGGCGACGCGGCTCGCGCAGCGCTCACCCGCTTCACCGGCGGCACGGCCGGCGTCGATCTGGGCTCCCCGAACCTGGCGGCGACGGCCCGCGACGTCGGCCTCGAAGCTGGCACGGTCCTGCTCGCGACGGCCGAGGAGGCCCGGGCTCTCACGGGAGAGGAGCCGGAGCAGGCGGCGCGGTCCCTCGCGAGCCGCTTCGCGGTCGTGTGTATCAAGCGCGGCGTCGACGGAGCCCTCGCCGCTGCCGGAGACGAGCTCGAGCGTTACGCGGGCGAGCCGGTCCGCCGCACGTCCCCGTTCGGAGCAGGAGACGCCTTCGGCGCGACGTTCCTCGTCGCCCTCGCCGAGGGCGATGGACTGGCGACCGCCCTCCGGCGCGCCTGCTCGGCGGGAGCTCGCGCCGCGGCCGGCTAGTACTCCTGGGGCAACCGCGCGACGCGCAGGTCGACGCGGTCGCCGTTCATCGGGATCTCCTCACGAAGGAGCAGCTGCCGCTGCCGGTCGCCCTTCGCGAGGCTGCCGTCCGCGCGGACGACCCGGTGCCAGGGCAGGTCCTCCTCGGTCCGGGAGAGCACGAGGCCGACGAGTCGCGGGGCGCGCGGGTCGATGTCGCCGTAGGTCCGGACGAACCCTTCCGGAATCGCCCGCACCCTGGCCAGGATGCGTTCGGCGCGCGGGTCGCTCAGCCGCTCGGCGACGGCGCCGCTCCGGTCTCGGGCGCCTCCCGCGCGGTCGCGCCCGGCGCCGTGTTGCGAGCGTGCTGCAGCGTCCACGCGAGGGCGAAGTCCGCGACCTCCTCCCAGCCGTCCTGTCCCGGGTAGTGGCAGCGGCCGGGGTACTCCTGGGCCTCCGTTGCCGACGGCGCCTGCCACTGCTTCTTGAAGTTCGCGCGGTTCACGGACGGTGGGCAGATCCGGTCCTCGGCGCCGGCGGCGAGAAGCAGCGGCGCCCGTTCCGGATTTCGGTAGTTCACCTTCGTGGCGGCGTTCGGGTTGAAGTTCGCGAGGCCGGCCTGGAAGAAGCAGCGGCCCGCGCCGGGGATGTAGTAGCGGTCGTAGACGGCGTCCGACTCCTCCCGCGAGAGCGAGTTCGTGAAGCACCAGTGGAACTGGTCGCGGGTCAGTGGCACCTCCCTGCGGCGCTTCGCCGGGTTGTTGAGCGCCGGCCAGGAGGCCCGAAGCGTCGAGTACGGCAGCCGAAGCACGCCCTTCGGCGCCGCAGTCCCGAGCGCCACGCCCGCCGCCCCCAGGCCCCGGTCGAGGAGCAGCTGCGTGAAGAGGCCGCCGAAGGAGTGACCGATGATGATCGGCGGCCGGTCGAGGCGACGGATCGCGTTCGCCAGGTGGTCGACGATCTGCCGGATCCCGAGGCCGCGGAGCGGCGACGGATCTCGGCGGAGCTGCTCGGGCTCGGCATCAAGCCCGGCCCACGGGATCGCGATCGCTCGGTGGCCCCGTGCTTCGTAGTGTGCGACCCAGCCCTCCCAGCTGCGCGTGGTCATCCACATCCCGTGGATCAGGACGATCGGCGGCGCGGACATGGTGGAGCTCATGCGGCCCTCTTTCGTCTCGGGTTCGACCCCACCCCGAGTTGTCGCACGTCCGACCCGGAGTTACAACCGGGTCGGCACCGGCCGGGTTATCGCCGCAGCGTCTGGAAGGCGCGGAAAGCGGGCTTCCGCTTGCCCCTGGCGGTGACGACGCCGGACTGCCAGCCGGACAGCCGTCGCTCGTCGCGGATCAGGAACCAGACGAACATGTCGACCCGGCGCGTCCGCCGCGCGAGCGAGGCGGCCTGGTGGACGTAGCGCGCCTGGTTCGCGTACCGGACCCCGAAGAAGCGATCGGGCGGGCTCGTCTGGTAGCCGTACTCGGTGATCCAGAGGCGCTTGCCGCGGCCGTACAGGCGGTTGAGCTGCTTGATCAGCACGCTGATGTTGCCGAGCGTGACGGACTTCTTCGAGCGCGGAACGGTCGACGGGCGCTCGACGCGGCTCGAGTAGTACGGGTGGTGGGCGTAGGCGTCGAACCGGCGGAGGCCCGCACGGCGGAGCCATGTCATGAAGACGAGCGGTGACGTCGACGGCCGCGAGCTCGCCGGCGCGTCGTTCCCGCGGGGGCCGGTCACACCGCAGCCGACCTTCTCGCCGCCGAGTCGCGTCGCGTGGACGCCGGCGTAGATCGAGCCACAGATCTTCGCGTAGTCGAACGCGCTTTGAGGGCGCCACTTGCCGCCGACGCGCTTCCACTGCGGCTTCAGGAACACCGGGTTGTTCGGCTCGTTCCAGGCGAGCCAGTGGCGGATGGCCGGCAGCGTGCGCTCGGGCTCGTTCTCGCCCGCTCGCACCCTGTAGGTGCCGCTGTAGCGCTTGGCGGCGGCTGTCGCGAAGAGACGGAGATCGGTCGGCCGGCGCGGCACGCGGTTGCGGGCACGGCCCGCCCAGCGCGGCGTCCCGTAGATCGTCGCCAGGACGCGAATCTTCTTCTTGCCCGCCTCGGAGACGACGCGGTCGACGACGGTCCAGTTGTAGGCGGGATCGGCCGCGTTCGCTGCGGCGGCGGGGCGGCGCTTCGCGACGCTCGACCAGTCGATCGTGATGCGGACGATCCCCGCTCGCAGGCTCTTCAGCTGGTTGAAGGCCCACGGCGTGCGCCCGAAGACCGACTCGTCGTCGTAGAAGCCGATCATCATTCGCGACGCCTGCGTCCGGGCGGCTCCAGAGCTCGCGCCGTCCGCTGAGCCGGCGGTCGCGCTCGTGGCAATCGCAACGCCCGCGGCGGCGAGCAGGAAGATGAGGATGGGAGCAAGTCGCTTGACCATCGGCTGCCCAGGCTAGCCGGGGTTTCGCCGTGTACGAAGCATGCTTACGAACGTTTTACAGCGGCGATTCCGCCGCGTGAAACAGGCAGGATCCTCCGTCAAAAGCTCGCGAATTCGCCGTGGAAAATCCGGAATCGCTCACACTGCCTTTCAATCTCGAAAACGACGTCGAGCGCCGGATTGCCGCCGACCCCGAGTGGCAGCGCGGCGTGGAGTGGGGAACGCCGCGCCGGGGGCACCCCGAAGGCGCGGTCAAGCACCACATCGCCGACGTGCTCGCCAACGTCGACCGCGAAGCGGCGGGCGAGCAGGAGCGGCGGCGGTTGCGGCTCGCGGCGCTCGTTCACGACTCGTTCAAGTACCGCGCCCCGGAGGGGACAGCGGCGGTGGGAAGCCCGGGACACCACGGCTCGCAGGCCGCCCGGTTCCTCGAGCGGTTCGTCGACGACCGCGAGCTCGTGAAGCTCGTCCGCTGGCACGACGAGGCCTTCGCCGCCTGGTTCGGACTCAACCGCCGCGGCGACCAGGACCGCGCGACGCGCCGCGCCAGAGCGCTGGCTCAGCGACTCGGTCCGACGCTCCAGCTCTACCTCAAGTTCTTACGCACGGACAACGGCACCCGCGGGAAGAGCCGTGATGCGGTCGAGTGGTTCGAGCGCGCCATCGACCAGGGTTGAAACATTTGGGGAAAGGCGGAGACTGGGGGCCATGAGCTTCATCTCGCGCGGGTTCAAGGGACGGCGGCGCGACCCGGAAGCCGATTCCGGCCGAGTCCCGCCGGGGCAGTACTTGACCGACGATTTCCCCGTCCTTTCGGCCGGCCCCACTCCGCACACGCCGCTCGAGCAGTGGACGTTCTCGATCGTCGACGGCGAGGAGCGGACCTCCTGGACCTGGGATGAGTTCCGGGCGCTTCCGACCGAGGAGGCGACCGTCGACATCCACTGCGTCACGCGATGGTCGAAGCTCGATACGAGCTGGGAGGGGGTCTCGGTCGACGCGCTGCTCGAGGCGGCGGGCGCGGACGCTCCCTACGTGCTCGCGTTCTGCGACGGGGGCTACACGACCAACCTCCCGACCGAGGACGTCACCGGCGGCAAGGCGTGGATCGCGTTTGCCTACGACGGCGAGCCGCTCGACCCCGAGCACGGCGGTCCCGCCCGCCTGCTCGTCCCGCACCTGTACTTCTGGAAGAGCGCGAAGTGGGTCCGCGGCCTCGCCATGCGCGAGGAGGACGAGCCGGGGTTCTGGGAGACCTACGGCTACCACCTCTACGGCGACCCGTGGCGGGAACAGCGGTACTCCGGCGACTGAGCTGGCAGGTCGCGACCGTGGCAGAGGTCGTGGGGGAGACGCCTCGGGTCCGGACGATCGTCCTCGACGTCCCCGACTGGGACGGCCACAGCGCGGGGCAGCACCTCGACGTCCGGCTGACGGCCGAGGACGGCTACCAGGCGGAGCGGGAGTACTCGATCGCCTCGGCGCCTGGCGAGCCGGTCTCGATCACCGTCGAGCGCCTCGAGGACGGCGAGGTCTCGCCGTACCTGACCGAGGAGCTGCGGGCCGGGGACGGGATCGAGATCCGCGGGCCGATCGGCGGTTACTTCGTCTGGGGCCCGGAGGCGGGCGGGCCGCTGCTCCTCGTCGCCGGCGGGTCGGGCGTCGTCCCGCTGCGCTCGATGCTCCGGCACCGGCAGCAGACGGGCAGTGACGTGCCGGTCCGGCTGCTCTACTCGTCGCGGACACTGGACGACGTGATCTACCGCGAGGAGCTGGACGGCGCGGCGGACGGGGTCGAGGTGACCTTGACGCTCACCCGCGCGCAGCCTCCCGGCTGGACCGGGTACTCGCGCCGCGTCGACGCGGAGCTGCTGGCCGACGTCGCGTGGGCGGCGGCCGAGGACGCGCACGCGTTCGTGTGCGGGCCGACGAGCTTCGTCGAAGCGGTGGCCGGCGGCCTCGTCGAGCTCGGCTACCCGGCGCGGCGCGTGAAGACCGAGCGGTTCGGAGCGACCGGAAGCTGATGCAGCCGCTGGACGGAAACGCGATCGGCGGCCTGATGCTGGAGGTCTTCGGCGCCGAGATGACGACCACCGTCGGCACCTGCGACCACTGCGGAGCGGCCGCGGAGCTCGCCCAGCTGGTCGTCTACCTGCAGGCGCCCGGAACGGTCGCGCGCTGCCGGAGCTGCGGCAGCATCCTCATGGTGGTCGTGCAGGCGCGCGGGGTCCACTGCGTGGACGCGCGCGGCCTCGCCCGGCTCGACGCGGCCTAGCTCGGGTCAGGCCGGTCCGGCGACGCGCCCGCCCTCGAGCGGCAGCCCCGCATCCACCCAGTCCTCCTTGCCGCCGCTGTAGTGGACGAGGTTCCGGTAGCCGAGCGCCGCGAGGCGCGTCGCGGTGAGCAGTGAGCTGTCGCAGGTCGGCCCGGAGCAGTAGACCACGATCTCGGCGTCGAGGCTCGGGATCTTCGCCGCCGCCCGATCGTCGACCAAGGTGGGCGGGAGGTTGACCGCTCCCGGCAGGTGCGAGGCTGCGAACGACATCGGCGCCAGCGCGTCGACGAGGACGAAGTCGTCGCCGCCCTGGATCTTCGCCAGGAGCTCGTCACGTGTGATCTCGCGCATCATCATGGGAAGCGACGCTCGAGCGTCCATCGTACGCGGGGCCGCCTAGAAGGCGAGATCAGCGAGCAGGAAGAGGTTCAGGGAGACGATCACGGCGGCGACGGCGCTCGCGACCGCGGTCGTCAGAGGCGTGTTCACGAGCGAGCCCATCAGCTCGCGTCGCCGCGTCACCAGGATCAGCGGCACGAGCGCGAACGGGATCCCGAAAGAGAGGACGACCTGGCTCAGCACGAGCGCCCGCGAAGGGTCGAGCCCGGCGCCGACGACGACGAGCGCAGGCGCAAGCGTGATCGCGCGGCGGACGAAGATCGGGATCTGCCGGTTGATGAACCCCTGCATCACCACCTGGCCGGCCATCGTCCCGACCGAGGACGACGAGAGGCCGGAAGCGAGCAGGGCGAGCCCGAAGAGGAAGGCGACGCTCGCGCCCTCCCGCTGCTCGAGCAGGTCGTGGGCAAGCGGGATCTCGTCGACGTCGAGGCCGCCGAGCGAGGCGGCGAAGAGCGAGAGGATCGCGAGGTTGACGAACCCTGCGATCGACATTGCGATCACGACGTCGATCCGCTCGAAGCGCTGGATCCGGCGCCGTTCCTCCTCGTCGCGTCCCACGATCCGGTGCTGCGTTAGCGCCGAATGCAGGTAGATCACGTGCGGCATCACCGTTGCACCGAGGATCCCCGTCGCGAGCAGGATCGACTCGGTGCCCTCGAAACCGGGGACGAGGTGCGTGACGATCTCGCCGCCGGCGGGAACGGTGAAGAAGACGTTCAGGGCGAACGAGATCGCGATCACGCCGACGAGGCCGGCGATCGTGGCCTCGAGGCGCCGGAAGCCGCGTCGCTGCAGCCCGAGGATGCCGAAGGCCGCGATGCCGGCGAGCACGGCGGCGGGGAAGAGCGGTATGCCGGTGAGCAGGTTGAGCCCGAGCGCCGCCCCGACGATCTCCGCGATGTCGGTCGCCATCGCGACCGCCTCGGCCTGGATCCAGAGGCCGTAGCGGGCCCGGGGCATGAGCTCCCGGCACGCCTCGGCGAGGTTCAGGCCGCTCGCCACGCCCAGCTTTGCCGACAGCGTCTGGATCAGCATCGCCATCAGGTTCGCGCTGACCACGACCCAGACCAGGAGGTAGCCAAACTTCGAGCCGGCCGCGGCGCCGGTGGCGAAGTTGCCCGGGTCGACGTAGGCGACGGCGGCGATGAAGGCGGGGCCGAGGAACGGCCACAGCGCCCGCACCCCTCGGGTCTCGCCGGTGAGCGAGGCCTGGGCCGCCCGAAGCGTCGCCGCCTCTCCGGGGAGGACGTCTTCGGGGGTCGGGTCGGGACGTCGGGGCCTGGACAAGTCTCGGGCGGTGCTGCGGCCGAACGCTACAGGTGGCGAACGTCGAGGCCGTACTGTTCGGCCAGGCGCTCCGCGACGAGCGAGCGGTGGCACAACTGCGGCTCGCGCTCCACGCACATCAGCGCAGTGGCGCCGTCGCCGCCGAGGCTCGCGACGAACGCGTCCACGTCGGCGCGGTCGAGGATCTCGCGCCGGTAGCGCTCGACGTACTCGGGCGACGCCACCTCGCGTGAGCGCTTGCCGACTCCCCGCCGCCGGTCCTCCTCGTACTGCACCTGCCTGATCTCCGTCGTCGGCGCCAGGGTGAGCTCGTGGCGGTAGCCGATGCCGGCCTCCTCGAGCGCCGCCTCGAGCCGTTTCGCGTTCGCCCACGCGTACTCACGTCCGCGGACGCCGCGCCGCTGGCGGACGTCCACCACGAGCACGACGTCGGCACCGCGTAGCGCCCAGAGCCAGTCGTCGAGCGTCCAGCCGTAGACCCCGATCGTGGCCACTCGCTTCACCCTTCGAAGCTACCCTGCCGCGGTGGACAACGAGCGCTCCGAGCCGATGACCCAGGCGCAGCGCGAGCGCCTCGAGGCCGAGCTGTCCGAGCTCGAAGGCCCGCGCCGCGCCGAGATCGTCCAGGCCATCGCAACTGCCCGCGGCTACGGCGACCTCTCCGAGAACTTCGAGTACCACGCTGCGAAGAACGAGCAGGGGCTGCTCGAGCACCGGATCCGCCAGCTCCGCGACCGCCTTGACCGGTCGGTGCTGATCGACGAGCAGGAGGCGGGCAGCGACACGGTGGGAGTCGGATCGACCGTCCGGATCGAGGACGAGCAGGGCGAGGAGCTGACGGTCGAGATCTCGAGCGTCGGCGGCGTCTCGCCAGACTCGCCGCTCGGCCGGGCGCTCCTCGGTGCCAAGGCGGGCGACGAGGTCGACGTCCACGCGCCGCGGGGCTCGTGGCGCGCGCGGATCCTCGCCGTCGGTGTTTGACCACGTCACGCTCCGGGTTTCGAGCCGCGCCGCGTCGGAGCAGTTCTACGAGCTCGTCCTCGGGCTCCTCGGCTTCGAACCGAGCTACACGGGCGACGACTTCGCCGAGTGGCACGACTTCTCGCTGGCGCAGGCGACCCGCGAGAAGCCGAGGACGACCGGTCTCCACCTGGGCTTCGCCGCTCCGTCGCACGCGCAGGTGGACGCCTTCTGGCGGGCGGGGATCGCCGCCGGCCATCGCGACGACGGCGCCCCGGGGCCGCGCCCGCAGTATCGGGACGACTACTACGGCGCCTTCCTGCTCGACCCGGACGGCAACAGCGCCGAGGCAGTCCACCACGGCGCCCTCCGGCAGGGCGGCGTGATCGACCACCTCTGGATCCGCGTCGCCGACCGGCCGGCTTCCCGGGCGTTCTACGAGACTGTCGCTCCCCACGCGGGCTTCCGGCTGAAGCACGACCTCGAGGACCGGACGCAGTTCGTCGGGGAGACGGGCTCGTTCTCGGTGGTGGACGGGGAGCCGGCGCGGAACGTCCACCTGGCCTTTGCGGCCGCCGACGACGCTGCCGTGGAAGCGTTCCATGCTGCCGCGCTGGCGGCCGGGTACCGGGGCAACGGCCCGCCCGGCGAGCGGCTCCACTACCACCACGGCTACTACGCCGCCTACGTCCTCGACCCCGACGGGAACAACGTCGAGCTCGTGAACCACAACCGCGGCTAGCCGGTTTCGTGACGTTGGCCGCGGCGGCGGGCTACCTCACCGACGCCGCCACCCGCGCGCGGTCCAGCACGTCGAGCATGGCGACGGCGTCCGCTGGGTCGACCGGCGGGGGAGCGCCCTCGAGCAGGGCGGCCGCGACGCCTTCGTAGAACGCGAGGTACGAGCCACGCTCGGTCGGGACCCGTTGCGCATCGTCTTCGGTCCCCAGCAGGCCCCAGCGCTCCTCCGGCTCGACTCCCCAACCGGGCTCGTCCGGTGCGCGGCCGGCCCGGAGCGCGGCCTCCTGGCCGTCGACGCCGAGCTTCACGTACGCCGCGTCGGTGCCGAGCAGGCGAAACCGTGGCGCGGCCTGGGCTGCGAGGAAGGTCATCGAGAGGTGCGAATGGACGCCGGACTCGTGCTCGAGCGCGAGAAAGACGTCGTCCTCCACCTGGGCACCGGCGCGACGCCCGCCGAGCTCGGCGTGAACCCTGGCAACGCGTCCGAAGACCAGGAGCGCCTGGTCCACGAGATGGCTCCCGAGATCGAGCAGCAGGCCGCCACCCTCGGCCGGGTCGGGCGACTCGCGCCAGCGCTTCTCGACCTGCGGGCGCCAGCGGTCGAAACGCGACTCCATCCGAACGACGGTCCCGAGCGCGCCCTCCTCGACCAGGCGGCGCACCGTCAGGAAGTCGCCGTCCCACCGGCGGTTCTGGAAGATGGTGAGGAGCAGGCCGCGCTGCGCTGCACGCTCGACCAGCATCCGCCCCTCGGCGGCATTCGTCGCGAGCGGCTTGTCCACCACCACGTGCAGGCCCTGGTCCAGTGCCGCGAGCGTCAAGGGAACGTGCGCCCGGTTCGGCGCTGCGATCACGACCAGGTCGAACCCGGACGCGTCCGCCCAGAGCTCGTCCGGGTTCGCGAGCGGGCGGACGCCGGGGTATCGCTCCCGCGCGAGCCTCCGCCGCTCCTCGTTCGAGGTCACGATCCCCGCCAGCTCGAGACCGGGGGCCGCCGTGAGAAAGGGCGCGTGGAACGCCGAGCCTGCGAGGCCGTAACCGATCAGCGCGACCCTGGCGTTCTCCACCGGCGGAGTCTCGCCGAGTTTCGAGGTCGAGGCGTAGAATCAGCTGGCGATGATCGAGTTTCACCTCGACGCACGGTCGGGAGTGGCGACCTACCTCCAGATCGTCCAGCAAGTCAAGGAGGCGCTTCGCCTCGGCCTGCTCGACGTCGGCGACCAGCTGCCGACGGTGCGCGAGGTGGTCGCGGACCTGGCGATCAACCCGAACACGGTCGCCAAGGCGTACCGCGACCTCGAGCGCGAGGGGCTGGTGGCGGCGCGCCCCGGCCGGGGGACGTTCGTCGTCGGGACCCTGGCCGCTCCTTCCCTGCAGCACCACGAGGCGCTCCGCCGCGAGCTGGAGCGCTGGCTCGCGTCGGCGATTCACGCAGGCCTCGACGAGGAGAGCATCCGCGCACTGATCTCGACCACGCTTCGGGAGGCGCTCGTTCGAAGGGTGGCATGACCGCTGCGCTGGAGACGAGTGCTCTAGGGAAGCGGTTTCGGCGGGGTTGGGCTGTGCGCGATTGCACGCTCTCGATCCCCGAGCAGGCGATCGTCGGCCTTGCGGGGCCGAACGGCGCGGGCAAATCCACGCTGCTCGCGCTCGCGGTCGCGCTGCTCGCGCCGACTGAAGGATCGATCACGGTGCTCGGCCGCGACCCGTGGCGCGAGCCGGAGGCATTGGAGGAGATCGGCTACGTCGCGCAGGACTCGCCGCTCTACCGCTCCTTCACGGTCGGCGAGACGCTCGACTACGCCCGGCGGATGAACGCCCGCTGGGACGCGACGATCGCGACCCGGTCGCTCCCCGAGCTTCCGTCGCGCCGACGTGTCTCCGCCCTCTCGGCCGGTGAGCGGGCCCGGCTTGCTCTCGCGGTCGCGTTGGGCAAGCGCCCGCGACTCCTGCTGCTCGACGAGCCTTTCGCGCGGCTCGACCCGAAGGCTGGCCGCGAATTCCTCCAGATGCTGATGGACGGCGTCGCCGAGACGGGCGCGACGGTCGTCGTCGCCTCGCACGTCGTCGCCGACCTCGAACGGATCGCCGACCACATAGTCCTCCTCTCGGACGGGCGCGTCCGGCTGGAGGGCCACGTCGAGGAGCTTCTCACCTCGCACCGCCTGCTCACCGGGGCGGGGCGGCCCCTGGGCCGGATCCGGGGCGTGGAGGAGATCGTCCGCGAACGGCACAGCGGCCGGCAGATGACGCTCCTCGCCCGGGTCTCGACGCCGGTCGTCGACCCGACGTGGTCGATCGACAAGATCGGGCTCGAGGAGCTCCTCCTCGCGTACATGGCGCCGGAGCGGCTGCCGAAGCGGTCGACGGACGAGAAGAGGCGCCTCCGATGGCATGGGTGACCTGGCGACAGAACCGCATCCAGCTGCTCGCGTGCGGCACCGTCCTGATGGCGATCGCGCTGCTGGCGCTCGCCACCGGGCCGGCGATCCGTGACGCGTTCCAGCAGCAGCAGCTCGCCACCTGCCTCCCGCCGGCGTCGCGCTCCGGCTGCGAGATCATCGTGCGCCACTTCCAGAGCGAGCACGCGACTCTGCCGCTCGTCGCGCGGTACCTGGTCTTCGTTCCTGCCCTGATCGCCGTCTTCGTGGGCGCGCCGCTGCTGGCGCGGGAGCTCGAGCACGGCACCTATCGCCTGGCCTGGACGCAGGGTGTGACACGGCGGCGCTGGCTGCTCTCGCAGACGCTCCTGCTCGTCGCCGCCACCGTCGTCGGCGCGCTCGCGCTGAGCGCGATCGTGATGTGGTGGCGGCTCCCGTTCGACCGCCTCGAGGGGCGGATGAGCCCGAACCGGTTCGAGATCGAGGGGGTGGTCGTGCCGGCGTACGCCCTGTTCGCCCTGGCGTTGGGCGTCTTCTCCGGTGCGCTCCTGAAGCGGACCGTGCCAGCCATGACCGCGGCCCTGGCCGCCTTCGTCGCCGTGCGGCTCGCCGTTGCGAACTTCCTGCGACCCCACTACCTCCCGCCCGAGCGTGACACCGCGGTCGGGCTCACGCCGAGCGCCCACGCTCACGACTGGATGCTGAGCAACCGCCTCGTGGACGCAGTCGGCCGCCAGATCTCGGCCTCGCGCGAGAACCTGGCGATCGAGCATGCCCAGAACGCCCGGATCGACGCGCAGGAATACCTGCTCTCGCTCGGCTGGCGACGCGCGGTCTCGTTCCAGCCGGCCGACCGCTTCTGGACCTTCCAGGCGATCGAGGCCGCGATCTTCGTCGGGCTGGCGGCCGCCATCATCCTCGTCACGCTCCGCCTCGTCCAGAGAACACCTGCGTGAGCCGACAGCTCGACCGCTCGGACCTGCTGCGCTGGGCCGGCCTCGCCGCAGCCGGCACATCCCTGCCGACCGCGCTCGAGCAACGTGCAGCAGCGGACTTCGTCCGGCCTCACCCGGGCTGGCGCTTCGTGTTCGTGAACCACGCCACGACCAACCCGTTCTTCGTGCCGACGCGATACGGCATCCAGGACGCGTGCTCGCTCTTCGGCGTGAGATCGCAGTGGACGGGATCGAGGCGGAGTGACGTGAGCGACATGCTCGCCGCGATGTATCAGGCGATCAGGTTCGAGGCCGACGGCATCGCTGTCTCGATCATCGATCCAAGAGCATTCAACGTCGCCACGGTCGAGGCGCTGAAGCACGGGATTCCGGTCGTCTCGTACAACGCCGACGGGGGTCGCGGCAACCAACGGCTGTCGTACGTGGGCCAGGATCTCTACCAGTCCGGTCTCAAGCTCGGGGCGCGGGTGGCCCAGCTCGTCAGAGAAGGTGATGTCTTCATCTTCATCGCCACGCCCGGCCAGCTGAACATCCAGCCTCGCGTTGACGGGGCGATCGACGCGATCAGGGACTCGGGAAAGCCGATCCGGACGAAGGTCGTCGTCACGGGACCAGACGTTCGGGCGGAGCAGGCGCGCATCGAGGCGACCTACAAGGACCACAAGAGGCTGCGCGGGATGTTCGCGGTCGACGGCGGCTCGACCCAGGGCGTGGCGGCCGTGATGCGGAAGTACAACCTCGCCAAGCGGGGTGTGAAGGCCGGCGGGTACGACCTCCTCCCGCAGACGCTTCGGGCGATCGCCGACCGGCACCTGCACTTCACGATCGACCAGCAGCCGTACCTCCAGGGCTTCCTGCCGATCTTCCAGCTCTTCCTCGCCCGCTACACCGGCGGCCTCGTCGCGCCCGCCGACACGAACACCGGCCTGCACTTCGTCACGCGCCGGAACGTCGGGCCCTACCTGACGACGCGAACGCGGTACGAGGGCAGCTCACGGCGGCACAAGTACCCGGTCGATTAGCGCACCGAGGCTATTTGAACTAAAGCACTAGCAGAGTAGTATTTCTCCACCTACCCCGCTCAAGGAGGAGTACATGAGAAAGCCCCAAACGTGGGCGATCGCAGTGGCGGCCGTGGCCCTCGTCGGCCTCATGGCCGCAGGCGCGTCGGCCCGTTCGTCCGGACCCACCCGGGCGACAGCCGCATCGATCCAGGCGTGTGCGCTGCTTCCGGACACGAAGTCCTCGACGCGCTACACGCTGTTCGACGCGCCGTACCTGAAAGCCGCGTTCAGCAAGGCCGGCGTCGCCGCGTCCGTCCTGAACGCGCTCAACGACCCGCAGAAGCAGCGCTCGCAGGCCGAGCAATGCCTCGCCCAGGGCGCGAAGGTCATCCTGCTCGACCAGCTGACCCCGGCCTCCGGCATCGCGATCACCAACCTCGCCATCAGCCGAGGCGCAAAGGTCATCGACTACGACCGCCTCGTCGTCGGCAGCAAGGCGTCCTACTACGTCTCGTTCGACAACGTCCGGGTCGGCAAGCTCCAGGGCGCCGGCCTCGTCGCTGGACTGAAGGCGAAGGGCAAGTACTCGCAGAAGCCCGTCGTCTCGGAGCTGAACGGCGACATCAAGGACAACAACGCCAAGCTGTTCAAGCAGGGCTACGACTCGGTCCTGAACCCGCTTTACAAGAGCGGAACGTTCAAGAAGGCAAAGGGCGGCGACCAGTACACCGACTGGGATCCGATCAAGGGACGACGGATCTTCGATCAGATCTTGGCCAGGAACGGCAACAAGGTCGATGCCTCGATCGCGGCGAACGACGGCCTCGCCGGCGCCGTGATCTCGTCGCTGAAGGCACACGGACTGAAGCCGATCCCGCTGACCGGCCAGGACGCGACACCGACCGGTGTCCAGTTCATCTTGGCTGGCTGGCAGAGCGGGACGGTCTACAAGTCCGTCCGCAGAGAGGCGAACGCCGCCGCGGCGGCCGCGATCGCGATCGTCAAGGGCCGGAAGGTTCCGGGCGTGAACGGCAAGGTCAGCGGCACTCCGTCGATCCTGCTGACGCCTGTCTGGGTGACGAAGCGCAACTACAAGCTGCTCTTCAAGGAAGGGTTCTTGAAGAGGAGCCAGGTGTGCGTCGGGCAGTACAAGAAGTACTGCACGTAGAACCCCTCGCGGTGAGGGCGCGCCCCGCGCGCGCCCTCAACCGTGGTAGAAACCCCGCGTGAGCGCCGCCCAGCCTCCACCTCCGACGCTCGAGCTCCGCGGCGTGTCGAAGAGCTTCGGCGCGGTGCAGGCACTCAACGAGGTCGACTTCGAGGTCCGCGATGGCGAGGTCATGGCGCTCGTCGGGGACAACGGCGCCGGGAAGTCCACGCTGATCAAGTGCGTCGCGGGCATCTATCCAATCGACAGCGGCGAGATCTCCTTCGAGGGCAAGCGTGTGACGATCCACGGGCCGAAGGACGCGGCCAAGCTGGGCATCGAGATCGTCTACCAGGATCTCGCGCTCGCCGACAACCTCGACGTCGTGCAGAACATGTACCTCGGGCGCGAGGAGCACGATCTGCTGTTCCGGCTCAAGGAGGCCGCGATGGAGCAGCGGACGGCCGAGACGCTCGCCTCGTTGTCCGTCACGACGATCGGATCCGTTCGTCAGCCCGTCGCGACGCTCTCGGGCGGGCAGCGTCAGTCGGTTGCAGTCGCTCGGGCGGTGATGTGGAACAACCGGGTCGTGTTCCTCGACGAGCCGACGGCGGCGCTCGGGGTCGCGCAGACCCAGCAGGTGCTCGCGCTCGTGAAGCGCCTCCGCGAGCAGGGGCTCGCGGTCGCCTACGTCTCGCACAACCTCGTCGACATCTTCGAGGTCGCCGACCGCATCACCGTCCTTCGCCTCGGTCGCAACGTGGGCGTCTACGAGAAAGCAAAGACGACACAGCAGGAGATCGTGCAGGCGATCATCGCGGGGAAGGCGCCGCCGGAAGAGGCAGAGGCGGAGGTCGCCTCATGAGCACAGCAGCGCCCGCCGAAGTCCAGGCCGCAGCCTCCGGGGACAGCCTGGGCGCGATCCTCCGTGGGCGGTGGGACGCGCTCAAAGGCGGCGAGGTCGGGAGCCTGCCGGTCATCCTCGGGCTGATCGGCATCACCTTGTACTTCACGTCGAAGAGCGACGTCTTCTTCAGCGCGGTCAACTTCACGAACCTGATCGGCCAGATGGCCGGCGTGACGGTGATCGCGATCGGAGTCGTCTTCGTCCTGCTCATCGGCGAGATCGACCTCTCGATCGGCTACGTCAGCGGTCTCGCAGGCGTCGTGGTGGCCGAGTTGCAGGTGCCGGACTCGGGACACCAGTATCCGGGGCTTGTTGCGATCGCGGCCGCGATCGCAGTCGGTGCTGCGATCGGAGCGCTGCAAGGGTCGTTCGTCGCCTTCATCGGCGTGCCGTCCTTCGTCGTCACGCTCGCGGGACTGCTGATCTGGCAGGGCGTGATCCTGCGCCAGCTCGGAACCGAGGGCGTGATCGGGATCCAGGACGTCTACATCAACAACGTCGCCAACTACGTCCTCTCAAAGAACCAGGGCTGGGCGATCGCCATCGTCTTCACGGTCGTGTACGCCGGAGCAACCTTCGGCATGTATCTGAGCCGGCGGCGGGCCGGCCTGAGCACCGGGAACGTGGTTCTGACAGCAGTTCGCGTGCTCTTCCTCAGCGCGCTCGTCTTCGCCGCGGTCGCGGTGTGCAACCACTCGCGCGGTGTGCCTCTGGTGGGGTTGATCATGCTCGCTCTCGTCGTCGGCGCGGCCTACATCGCCGGGCGCACGACCTACGGCCGTCACGTCTACGCGGTCGGCGGCAGCGCAGAGGCCGCCCGGCGGGCGGGCATCAACGTCAAGTTCATCAAGGTCACCGTCTTCATGATCTCGGGCGCGATGGCGGCGATGGGCGGTGTGATCTTCGCCTCGCGGCTGAACTCGGTCGACCTCACGGCCGGCAGCGGGACGATCCTCCTGGACGCGATCTCGGCAGCCGTGATCGGCGGGGTCAGCCTGTTCGGCGGCCGCGGCCGCGTGAGCGGTGCGCTCTTCGGCGGCCTGATCATCGCCATCGTCGCGAACGGCATCGACCTCGTCGGCTACCCCGACTCGATCAAGCTCATCACGACCGGCATGATCCTCCTCGCCGCCGTGACGCTCGACACGGTGCTGCGCCGCCGCCAGGCAGCCGTCGGCCGCTGACCTGTCCCCGGCGGGCGTGCCGGGCCGCTGAACCCAAGTAACAACTTGTCACGAAGTGGCCGCGACGGCTCGAAGCAAGCCGTAGAGCCGCCGCCGACTCCAAGTAACAAGTTGTTACTAGCTCAACCGGCCCGGCGCTCCGCCACGAGCTGCGCGAGTCGCGAGCCGGCGACGGCGTCGTCGGTCAGCACCGCGACGCGCGCCGCTCGCGCCGCTCTCAGCGTCGCCGTGCGCCGGCCGTCACCGAGGACTGCGACCTCGCCGACCAGGGCGCCCGCGCCGACCTGTGCGACCACGGCGCCGTCGATCTCGACGTCCAGGACGCCCTCGACCAGGAGGTACATGTCCGTGCCGGCCTCGCCCTGCTCGACCAGTGTTTCGCCGGTGCTCAGCCGCCGTCGCGCCAGCTTCGCGCCGCTCCGCAGAGCGACCTGGTCGAGCTCGCGGTCGAGCCGCTCGTCGAGCGCAGCGTCGTCGCCCCAAGGGGACTCGCCGGTCGACTGCCGGTGCCAGCCCTCGTAGTCGGTCACGCCCTGCTCGTCGATCAACACGCCGTCGGCGTCGTACACGGAGTGCCGCGGGAAGGGCGAAGCGGCGACGAGCCTCCTGTCGGCCGAGCCGTCCTTGCGGAGGAGGAGCTCGAGCGTCGTCCAGGCGGTCGCGGAACCGAGGTGGAAGTACGACTTGCCGGCGAGCGGCCGGGGGACGGGGAGGCCGATGCGGCCGCCGACGGTCTGGCTGAAGCGGATGCCGTCCGCCTCGACCTGCGGGTCGGGTCGGATCACCGGGAACTCGACCGCCGGGAACGCGATCTGCTCCGATCCGAGGTCGAGCCCGCCGCCGCCGGCGAGGCTGCGGCCGTCGAGGCCGTAGTCGACGATCGCGCCATCGACGACTTCGATCCAGGCGCGCACCTCGTTCGCCTCGCGGAAGCCGTCGGCCTCGCGGAGCGCGTCGAGCTCGCCGAGCACTTCGCCCGGCGGCTCGTCATAGTGGGCGACCGCGACGCCGAGCGGCAGGTTCGGCATCGAGTCGAGCACGCCGAACGGCAGCCAGGTTACCGCTGTGATCGAGGACTCGACCCGCATCAGGCGGTGGCGGCGACGTCGGCCGGCGCAGACGACTCGGCGGGCCGGACCTCCGCCACGAGCGCGAGCAGCACCTCGGCGAGCTGCTCCCGCGTCTGGTCGTCCGTCAGTCGCCCGCTCTCGTCGAACCTGCTCGGCGCGTGTCCGACCGCCACGTCGCCCTCGACCACGCGCGCGCCGATCGCTGCCAGCACCTTGCGTAGCTCGGCCTGCGACCAGACGGCGCCGAACGCGCCGGTGCTCGCTCCGACGACGGCCACAGGCTTCGACCGAAGCGCATTCGTCTTCAGCGGCCGGGAAACCCAGTCGAGTGCGTTCTTGAGGACGCCGGGGACTGACGAGTTGTACTCCGGCGTCGCGAAGAGGACCGCGTCGGCGCCGGCGATCGCCGACCGGATCGCCTCGACCGGCGCGGGGGCCGGCCGGACGTCATCGTCCTGGTCGTACGGCGGCACGGCCTTCAGCCCGTCCCACAGCTCGAGCTCCACCCCGGGCGGCAGCAGCTCGGCCGCCGCCCGGAGGAGGTTCGTGTTGTGGGACTCGGAGCGAAGGCTGCCGGAGATGCCGAGGATCTTCACCCGGGGGTTACGCCGCCTTCGTGAAGTAGAGCTCGGCCACGATCGTGACATCGTCGCCGACCGACGGCTCGCCCGTCGGGAGGGGCATGTTCCAGCTGACGCCGAAGTCGTGGCGGTTGACGGTCGTCGTGAGCTCGAGGCCGATGCGCTCGCGCCCGTAGCCGTCGACGATCACATCCGTCGCCTTGCCGGTCACCTCGACCGGCCGCGTGACGCCCTTGATCGTGAGCTCGCCGCGGGCCGTGACGCTCTCGTCGCCCAACTCGATGTCGCTCGCGCCGAAGCGGAGCTCCGGATGGCGCTCGGCGTCGAAGAAGTCCGGCGACTGCAGGTGCGCCGCCAGATTCTCGTCCTTCACGTCGACGCTCTCCACCTGTGCGGTGCCCTCGAGCCGGGCGCGCTCGCCCTCGATCGCGAACGAGCCGCTGATCTGGCGGAATTGGCCCTTGAAGGTGCCGACGAGGTAGGGAACCTCGAACCCGACGGACGAGTGGACCGGATCGAGCTCCCAGGAGCCGATCGCCGATTCTCGAAGCGCTGTTGCTGACACTGTGCAAACCTCCTTGAGTGCGCTATAGTTGAGAGCACAAGCAAGTGTAGCGAGGAAAGATTGAGTAGTCAAGTGTTGCCATCGCAAGTTGTTTCGCCGGCCATGTCCGCCTGGGTCCGGCTGCTGCGCGCCCATGCGGCGACCACGCGCGCCTTCAACGCGGAGCTCCTCAACGAGCACGGCCTGACGATCAACGACTTCGAGGCCCTGCTCCGTCTCTCCCGGGCCGAGGAGGGGCGGATGCGCCGCGTCGACCTTGCCGAGAACCTGCTGCTGACGGCGTCGGGGGTGACGCGGCTCCTGGACGGGCTCGAGTCACACGGACTCGTCGAGCGCGCCGCCTGTTCGAGCGACCGCCGCGTCGTCTACGCCGTGATCACCGAGGCGGGGCGCACGCGCCTCCAGGCAGCGTCGGAGTCGCACATCGCCTCCGTCACGGAGCTCTTCGAGCAGCGGTTCGGCGACGAGGAGCTCGACCGGCTGGCCGAGCTGCTCGGCCGGCTGCCGGGCGCGGACGAATCGGCCAGCGAGGACTGCTCGCCCTAACCAGCTCGTTCCGGCGCCGGTCCTACTCGACATGGACGGCGGATTCGCGGCGATTACGGTCGACGACGGCGTGCGCGTCACGTCCGGCGATGTCGACGGGCTCACGGTCACCGAGCTCGCGTTCCCTCCCCACTACGTTCAGCAGCCGTTCGACCCGGAGCTTCCGTACCTCGCACTCGTGCTCGAGGGGTCGCTCGAGAAGACCTTCCCTCGCCGAACCCTCGAGCTGCGCGCTGCCTCTGCGCTGACGATGCCGAGCGGAGCACGGCACGCGGCCCGGTTCGGGCCCGACGGCGCGCGGATCGTGATCGTGCGTCCGCAGGCCCCGTCAAGCCGCGTCGCGCCGTGCCTGACGCGGCTGGTCGAGCTGAAGGAACACGAGCTGAGCTGGCTGGCGTGGCGCCTCGCCGCCGAGCTCCGGGCGGCGGATTCGGCCGCGCCGCTCGCGGCGGAGGGGCTGGCGCTCGAACTGCTGGCCACCGCCACCCGCGACCCTCGCCCGACGCGCAGGTCCCCGTCGCCCGCGTGGCTCGACGAGGCGGAGGACCTCCTGCGGTCGGCGAGCGGCGAGTGCCTCCGGCTGGGGCCTCTGGCCAGGGCTGTCGACGTGCACCCCGCGCACCTCGCGCGCGAGTTCAGAGCCCGGCATGGCATCTCGGTCGGCGAGTACGGGCGCCGCCTCCGGCTGTCGACCGCGGCCGCCCGGCTGGCAACCACCGACCGGCCGCTCGTGGAGATCGCCTCCGAAGCTGGCTTCGCCGACCAGAGCCACTTCACGCGGCTCTTCCGGCGGTACGTGGGCCTGACGCCCGCCCGCTACCGGGCGGAGACGCAACGGCCGTTCCAGCGCACGTAGCGGGCGTTCAAGACCGCCGGGCGCGGCGGCTCGATCCTGAATGCCCAACACCAAGGAGGGCTTCATGCGTGTTCGCTTCGTGTTGCTTCTCGTCGGGCTGCTCGGTTTGCTCGCCGTTTCCCTGGCACCGGCGTCGAGCTCACACAACGGCGTCGTCGCCTCGGCGCGCGGCGCCTACCACTGGACGATCCCCGCGTCCGACGTGTTCGGGATCGAGATCCGCAACCAGATGTGGTTCAAGGCACGCCGGTCCGCGGACGGAACCGCCACGGGCCACTTCCTCTACATCCAGCAGGTCGCCGGAGAGACGTTCGCCTTCGCAATCGACGTGACCTGCCTCGGCACTCCGGCGGCAAACCGCGCGAAGGTCGGCGGCATCGTCACCTACAGCAACGACCCGACGATCCCGGTCGGGCAATACGGGTGGTTCCAGGTGTACGACAACGGCAGGGCCGCGCCGGACACCTCGAGCCTCGTCGGCTTCGGCGACGAGGCGGCGAACGAGGCGTTCTGCGCGAGCCCGAACCCACCCCGCTTCGGGCCCTGGGAGGTCCAGGGGAGCATCAAGGTTCGCGGCTAGCCGACCGCGGCGAGCTCACGGGCCGCCTGCTCCGCCTGCAGGGCGGGCGCGCCCGCGAGCTGCGCCGTTACCCGTCTACCATCGAGGCCTTGAGGAGGCTTGCACTCGTCGCCCTGCTCGCCCTCGTCTTGCCCGCGGCGGCCGGCGCCGCCACGACGCGCCTCGATCGCCAAGGCACCGTCGTGCAGGACGGCCGGAAGGTCTTCCCGCTCGTGCTCGCGAAAGGGCCGCCTGCAGCCGGGTTCGGGAGGGTCGCCGCCGCCGGGGTCACGGCGCTGAAGGTCGGCCCCCCGGGCGCCTGGACCGACGAAGATGTCGCGGCGACGATCGAGGCCAACCGCGCTGCGGCCGCCGCGGGCCTCACCACGTGGGTCAACCTGAGCGCGTTCGGCTCGGTCCGGCCCGGGAACGCTGCCGAGTGGGCGCTGCGCGACGTGGTCGGCTCGCTCACCGGTGATCCGTCGGCCGCCGCGATCTCGCTCTGGAAGGGCGCCGACGAGCCGCAGCGGTACCGGATCGGCTCCGCGCGCCTCCGCTTCCCCTACTGCTTGCTCACCGGACGCGGCGACCGCCGCTGGTGCGCCGGACGAAGGCCGGTCGATCGCAGCCGCCTGCTCGTGACGGTGCAGGCTCCGCGCGCCGGCGTGTGGAGCCTCCGGCCCTACAGCGCCGTGAGCGATGTTCACGGCGTGAACAGCTACCCGGTCGCGATCGGCGACCCGGACCCGCGGCTGGACGAAGTCGGCGCCTGGACGAACGTCCTCCGCCTCGCGACCCCCAACCGCGCCGTCTGGACGACGCTTCAGATCTGCTGGTCGTGGAGCTACGACGCCGCGGGGAACGTCGTGCTTCCGACGCTCGAGCAGGAGCGGTTCATGGTCTACGACGCGATCCTGAGCGGCGCGCGGGCGCTCGCCTTCTACGGCGGCCAGAACCCGAAGTGCTGGGGGCAGCTCGACCAGGCCGGCGGCTGGAACTGGACGTTCTGGGGCCGCGTGCTCGAGCCGCTCGTCCGTGAGATCGGCGCCTCGAGCCCGCTCGCCCCCGCACTCGTCAGCCCCGGCTCCACGCGCGTCCTGCGCACGTCGGATCTCGCCTCGCGGGCGATCAGCCGGCGCGGGACCGGCGGCGACCTGTGGGTGATCGCGGTGAAAGGCGGCAGCGACGGCGGCCCCGTCACGATCGCGGGGCTGCCCGACTGGGCCCGATCGGCGAGCGTCTACGGCGAGGGACGAGAGGTGACGGCGGCCGGCGGCGCCCTCACCGACGGCTTCGAGCGCTGGGGCGTCCACGTCTATCGATTCCGCAAGCCGGCCGCGACCCTGCTCGGCGTGGCGAGCTGCCCGGCCAACGTCGCGAACGGCCTGCGCACGGTCGGCTCTGCGCGGCAGCTGATCACCGTCCAGGCTGCGCGCTACCGGACGACGTGGGCCTCGCTTCGCCTCTGGCGGCGGCAGGGCGACTGCTGGGTGGAGGCCGGCGGCCCGTGGACGGCGCGGGTGGGGTGGAATGGGCTCTCCGACAGCCGCCGCGAGGGTGACGGTACGACGCCGACTGGCGTCTACCCGATCGGCAGGACGATGTACGGGAACGACGCGAACCCCGGTGTCCGCTACCGCTACCGCCGCCTGCGCTGCGGCGACTGGTGGAACGAGGATCCTCGTTCGTCGACCTACAACTCGTTCCAGCACGTTCCGTGCGGCACGCGGCTACCGTTCCGCACCACGACGCCCGGCCTCTGGGAGGAGCGGATGGTCTACCGCCACTTGGCCGTGATCGATTACAACATGCGCCCGGTCGTTCCCGGCCGCGGCTCCGGGATCTTCCTCCACGTCGAGCGGAAGCCCCGGACGAACGGCTGCGTCAGCATTCCGTACGCGCGGCTCGTGTCAACGCTCCGCTGGCTCGACCCGACGAAGCGGCCGCTGATCGCGATCGGCACGGTGCAGACATTCCGCCGCCTTTAACCGGATCGAGACACTACGAGGTTGCGCCACCCGGAGATCGATCCGTAGGCTTAGGAAGCCTGTCTGACCGGAATGGCGATGACGGCGCCCACGACCTAGCACGGGTCCCCCCCGGGAGGCCGGATGTCAGCACGGAGCAATCCAGCGGCGAGCGCCAGGAAGCGCGCCCGGCGCAGAGTCCCTACGCGCCCGCGCTCGAGCGCGACGGCGGGAGCGTCCTTCGAGGTGCTCGGATCAAAGCTCGCGATCCCCTCGCTGCGCCCGGGGCTGATCGACCGGACTGCGCTCGTCAACCGGCTCAGCGGCGCTTCGGAGCCGCGGGTGATCAGCATCGCGGCGCCGGCGGGCTACGGGAAGACCACACTGCTCGCCCAGTGGGCGGAACGTGATCCACGGGCGTTCGCCTGGGTGTCGCTGGAGCAGCGGGACGACGACCCGGTTGCGCTCCTCACGTACATCGCCTCGGCGCTCGACGGGATCCGCCCCGTCGACCGCGCCGTTTTCCGCGGCGCTGCGGCGGCGAGCGACTCGCTCTGGTCGGCGGCGCTGCCGCGCCTCGGGGCCGCGCTGGCCGCGATGCCAGAGCCGATCGTGCTCGTCCTCGACGACGTCCACGAGCTTCGCCACCACGACTGCGTCGACGCGCTGGAGCCGGTCTCCAAGCATCTGACGGCGGGCTCTCAGCTCGTCCTCTCGGGCCGCGCGGACGACGGGCTTCCGCTCGCGAGGATCCGTGCCGATCGCCGCCTCCTCGAGCTCGGCGCCGCCGACCTCGCGGTCACCGACGCGGAGGCACACTCCGTCCTCGGCTCGGCGGGCGCGACGATGACGAAGGCGGAGGCGAGCCGGCTGAACGAACGGACCGAGGGCTGGATCGCCGGCCTCCATCTCGCTGCGCTCTTCATGCAGGAGTCGGGCACGAACGACGTCGACGCGTTCGCCGGCGACGACAAGTTCGTCGCGGACTACCTCCGCTCGGAGCATCTGTCACGGGTCCGGCGGCCCGAGCGCGAGTTCCTGACGAGGACGGCCGTGCTCGACCGGATGTCTGCCGCGCTATGCGACGAGGTGCTCGAACGGACGGACTCGGCCAAGCGGCTGCAGTCGCTCGCGGACGGGAACTTCTTCGTCGTCCCGCTCGATCACCAGCGGGAGTGGTTCCGGTACCACCACCTCTTCAGAGATCTCCTGCGCTCCGAGCTCGAGCGGAAGGAGCCGAACCTCGTCCCCGAGCTCAACCTGCGGGCCGCGGCGTGGTGCGAGCAGCACGACCTGCCAGATGCCGCGATCGAGTACGCGGCGGCCGCGAATGCCACCGACGACGTCGCTCGCCTGATCAGTGCCCACGGGCTGCCGTACTTCCGTAGCGGCCGCGTCGCCACCGTTGAGCGGTGGCTCGCCTGGTTCGACGATCCCGAGCTGCTTCTGCGCTACCCGGCCGTGGCGGCGTTCGGGGCCTGGGTCAACGCGCTTCGCGGCCGGTCGGCCGACGCCGAGCGGTACGCGTACGGGCTCGAGCACACGGAGTACCACGGCCCGATGCCGGACGGAAGCTCGTCCTCCGAGCCGTGGGCGGCGATCGTCCGCGCGATGCTCTGCAAGCAGGGCGTCGTGGTGATGCAGGCTGACGCGGAGCTGGCGCTGAACGAGCTCAGCGCGGCTAGCTACTGGCGGCCGCCTGCCCTTCTCATGAGCGCAGTCGGCCTTCTCTTCCGGGGCGACGTGGACGCCGCGGTGCCCGTGCTCGAGCTCACGGCTGCGGAGAGCCACGGGTCCGCAGCGCTGTACGCCGGCATCGTCGCGCACGCCGAGCTCGCCCTGATCGCACTGGAGCGCGGCGACCTCGACGCCGCCGAGGGCCAGTTGGCCCAGGGAGAGGAGTTTCTCGAGCACCAGCCGATCGACGAGTTCGTCGCCGCCGCGCTCCATCTCGCCGTCGGCGCGCGCCTGGCACTCGCACAGGGCCGGGGGGCAAGCGCCCGGGAGCTGCTGCTGAGCGCGATGAGGATGCGTGCCTATTTCAGCCGCGCGATCCCCTGGTTCGCCGTCCAGACCAGGCTCCAGCTTGCGCAGGCTCACATCGGGATCGCCGACGTCGAGGGCGCGCGGATCCTCGTGCGGGAGGCTGCGGACCTGATCCAGCAGCGGCCCGACCTGGGGACGCTCGTCGAGCAGGAGCGCGAGCTGCGAGCGCAGCTCGCGAACGTCACCACTATCGACGTCGGCTGGGCCTCGACGCTCACCGCGGCCGAGCTCCGGGTCCTCCCGCTTCTCACCACGCACCTCTCCTTCCGCGAGATCGCGGAGCGCCTGTTCGTCTCCAGGAACACCGTGAAGAGCCAGGCGATCTCGATCTACCGGAAGCTCGACGCATCGAGTCGCAGCGAGGCGATCGAGCGCGCGATCGAGCTCGGCCTCGTCGACTCGCCCACGTCGGCCGCCTCCGGTTTCACCCCCACGGGGTGATGCGTCGAGCTGCGGCGCGGAGTCCAATGTTGACGGGGCGACACGGTGGACGACTACAAGATCACGCTGCGCAGGCTCGCGGTTCGTGATGACCGGTACATCGACACGCTCCTCCAGAACGAGGCGTGCAACGCGGTGCTGTCCGGGATCGACGACCGGGCCCACGCGCTGATCCAGATCGCCGCGCTCGTCGCCCAGGACGCCGCGCCCCCTGCGTACATGAGCTCCGTCGAGGCTGCGCTGCGCGCCGGTGCGACGTACGACGAGATCGTCGGCGTGCTGGTTGCGCTGCTCCCGGTCGTCGGGGTGGCACGCGTCGTCTCGGCGGCGCCCAACCTCGGGCTCGCGGTCGGCTACGACGTGAGCGCTGCGCTGGAGATGCACTGAGCCAACGTTCTCCGGCGGGCGAAGAGCTTCGACCCGCCGCCGCCGCCCCCGTGCGAGATCTGCGCGAGCGGGCGAGCCTGAAGCGGTTCTTCGAGATCGACCTCCTGCTCCGGTCGGAGGCAGTGGCCGTGGAGTTCGAGGAGCGCTTCTCAGCGCCGGCGGAGATCGTGTCCTCGCCGGGCCGGGCCGGGCCGTGACTGAAGGAGCGGGCGCGGTCGACCGCGTTCGCCGCCCTGTCGCCTTTGCTCTGACGTGGTCGCCGACGCAGCTACAGGAGAGCTCGTAGGCGCCGCCCGGCGGCGGTTCCTCCTACCGCTCGCTCTCGCGCAGTTCATCTGCAGCTTCGCCGGCTCGAACATGAACGTGATGATCAACGACATCAGCGACGACCTGGACACGAAGGTGACGGGGGTCCAGCTCGCGATCACGCTGTTCCTGCTCGTCATGGCGATCCTGATGATCCCGTGCAGCAAGCTGACCGACCGGTGGGGCCGCAAGCGTTGCTTCAACGGCGGCCTTCTGCTGTACGGGGTCGGCGCCCTCCTGAGCGCCGTCGCTCCCGGCCTTGGGATCCTGATCCTCGGCAACTCGATCTTCGAGGGCGTCGGGACGGCGCTCCTGATCCCGCCGGTCTACATCCTCACGACGCTGGCGTTCGACGATCTCACCTCGCGCGCCAGGCGTTCGGCGTGATCAGCGGACTGGGTGGCATCGGCGCCGCGGCCGGACCGCTGATCGGCGGCCTGATCACCACGGCGATCAGCTGGCGCGCCGCCTTCATCTTCCAAGCGCTCGTCGTTGGCGCGATCATCCTGCTCGGACGCCAGATCGTCGATCCGGTGGCGGCGGACCCGACGCGGCCTTTCGACGTCGTCGGAGCGATCCTGTCGGCCGTCGGGATGTTCTTCGTGGTCTTCGGGATCCTTCAAGCGGACCAGAACACGGCGCTGATGGCGGTCTGCCTTGCGCTCGGAATCGCACTTCTCCTCGGGTTCTTCTTCTACGTCCGCACGCGGGAACGGCAGGGCAAGGAGGCGCTGCTCTCGACCGCCCTGTTCAGAAACCGTGTGTCGAACCTCGGCCTTGTCACGCAGAACATGCAGTGGCTCGTCCTGATGGGGACATCGTTCGTCGTCGCGGTCTTCCTCCAGACCGTCCGCGGCTACAACGCGATCGAGACTGGCGTGATCTTCACGGCGGCGACGCTCGGCCTCCTGGTGTCGTCGCTCGCCGCGGAGCGGTTCGCCCAGCGGCGCACGCAGCGGACGTTGATCGTGGCGGGTTTCGCCCTCACCGTCGTTGGCGTCGCCTTCCTGATCGGCCTCGTCGTCGCCTGGTCAAGCGTGCTCGCGTTCGTCCCCGGGCTGCTGCTGATCGGCCTCGGCCTCGGTGTGATGCTGACGCCGTCGGTGAACGTCGTGCAGTCCAGCTTCCCCGAGGAGCAGCAGGGTGAGATCTCGGGCCTGTCCCGGAGCGTCTCGAACCTCGGCTCGTGCTTCGGCACGGCGATCGCAGGCACGATCCTCGTCTCCGATCTGGCAGCGGGAAACGCTGCGTACGCGCTCGCGATGTCCGCCGTCGCCGTCGCCGCGGTGATCGGCCTCCTAGCCGCCCTGTTCCTGCCTCGGGCGATCGAGCCGGCCTCGTCCACGGGGGGCTAGCCGACGGAGAGTGATATGAAGACCGCCATCGACCTCCGGGGCAGGCACCTCCTCAAGCTGGCCGACTACACACCGGAGGAGATCACGTACCTCCTCGACCTCGCCGCCGAGCTGAAGGCCGCAAAGCGCGAGGGCCGCGAGGAGCTGACACTCATCGGCAAGGCGGTCGCCCTGATCTTCGAGAAGGACTCGACCCGCACGAGATGCGCCTTCGAGGTCGCCGCCTACGACCAGGGCGCGCACGTGACGTTCATCGGGCCCTCCGGCTCCCATCTGGGCCACAAGGAGACCGTGAAGGACACGGCCCGGGTGCTCGGGCGGATGTACGACGCGATCGAATACCGAGGCTTCGGGCAGGAGACGGCCGAGGAGCTCGCGGAGTGGGCCGGCGTCCCCGTCTACAACGGGCTCACCGACGAGTGGCACCCAACGCAGACCCTGGCCGATTTCCTCACCTTCCGCGAGCACGTTCCCAAGCCGCTCAACGAGGTGGCGTTCTGCTACCTCGGCGACGCGCGGTTCAACATGGCCAACTCGTATCTCGTCGACGGCGCCAAGCTCGGCATGGACGCCAGGGTCGCCGCGCCCCGGTCGCTCTGGCCGCGCGACGAGATCGTCGACCTGGCGCGGTCGATTGCGGACGACACCGGGGCGACGATCACGATCACGGAGGACGTCGAGGAGGCCGTCAAGGGCTGCGACGTCCTGCTCACCGACGTGTGGGTCTCGATGGGCGAGCCGGCCGCGGTCTGGGCCGAGCGGATCGAGCTCCTCGGGCCGTACCAGGTCAACACGCGGACGATGGAGGCGACGGGCAACCGGGACGTGAAGTTCATGCATTGCCTCCCCGCGTTCCACAACACGGAGACACAGGTCGGCAAGGAGATCTTCGAGCAGTTCGGGCTCGAGTCCCTCGAGGTGACCGAGGAGGTCTTCGAGTCGCCGGCATCGCTCGTCTGGGACGAAGCCGAGAACCGGCTGCACACGATCAAGGCGGTCCTGGTCGCGACCCTCGGAAGCTGATGACGACCTCTGCCGAAGCCACAACGGCCCCGAAGGCCGCCGCGACCAGCCTCGTCCTCTTCACGCTGGCCGCCGGCCAGTTCCTGATGACGCTGGACAGCTCGGTGATGAACGTCTCGATCGCGACGGTCGCGAAGGACGTCGGCACGACCGTGACGGGAATCCAGGGCGCGATCACCGCCTACACGCTCGTGATGGCGTCGCTGATGATCACCGGTGCGAAGATCGGGGCGATCATCGGCCGGAAGCGCGCGTTCGCGATCGGCTGCGTGATCTACGGCGCCGGCTCGTTCACGACCTCGATCGCACCGAGCCTGCCGGTGCTGCTCTTCGGCTGGTCGCTCCTGGAGGGGATCGGCGCGGCGCTGATCCTCCCAGCGATCGTGGCGCTCGTGGCCGGCAACTTCCCGACGGAGCGCCGGCCCGCCGCCTACGGCCTCGTCGCTGCGGCGGGCGCGATCGCGGTCGCGGTCGGCCCGCTGATCGGCGGCTTCTGCACGACGTACTTCTCCTGGCGGTGGGTCTTTGCCGGCGAGGTCGTGGTCGTGTTGATCATCCTCCTTCTCACGCGGAAGATCGCGGACGCCCCGGTCGAGGAGCGCCCGAGCCTCGACGTCGTCGGGACAGTCCTCTCCGCCGCAGGTCTCGGCCTGCTCGTCTTCGGGGTCCTTCGCTCCAGCGAGTGGGGCTGGTTCCTGCCGAAGGGAGACGGGCCGTCGTGGGCCGGCCTCTCGCCGACCGTCTGGCTGATCCTCGCCGGCCTTTTCGTCCTCTGGCTGTTCTCCCGCTGGGAGGTCCGGCGGTACTCGCGCGGCGAAGAGCCGCTCGTGCGGCCGGGCTTCCTGCGGAACAAGCAGCTGAGCGGTGGTCTCGTGATGTTCTTCTTCCAGTATCTCGCCCAGGCGGGCCTCTTTTTCGTCGTCCCGCTCTACCTCTCGGTGTGCCTGGGCCTGTCGGCGCTCGCCACCGGTGCGCGGCTGCTGCCGCTGTCCGTGACGCTGCTCATCGCCGCGATCGGCATCCCGCGCTTTCTCCCGAACATCTCGCCGCGGCTCGTCGTCCGCGTCGGCCTCTTCTCCCTCCTCGTCGGTACGGTGGTCCTGCTCACCGCTCTGGACGCCGACTCCGGGCCGGAGATTGTGTTCGTGCCCATGCTGCTCGTCGGGCTCGGCATCGGAGCTCTGGCTTCGCAGCTCGGGGCCGTGACCGTCTCGGCGGTGCCAGACGAGGACGCGCCGGAGGTCGGCGGGGTCCAGAACACGATGACGAACCTCGGCGCCTCGCTGGGCACGGCGCTCGCGGGTTCGGTGATGATCGCGGCCGTCGCCTCGTCGTTTCTGGCGAACATTCTCGCCAACCCCTCGATTTCGCCCGACGTCAAGTCGAAGGCCCAGGTCGAGCTCGCCGCCGGCGTGCCGTTCGTGTCGGACGCGGATCTCGAGCAGGCTCTGGATCAGGCCGGCGCCGACCAGGCGACGAGCGACGCGGCGCTCGAGGCCTACAAGGACGCCAGGCTCGACGGTCTCAAGACGGCGCTCGCCATCCTCGCCGGCGCGATCATCGGCGCCCTTTTCCTCGCCGGCTCGATCCCCAAGAGGCAGCCGGGCTCGAACGAGCCCTAGCTCAGCCGCGGGATCTTGATCAGCAGTAGCACCAGAGAGACCACATTCCACTAGGGCGAAAGCGCCCAAACATGGTGCTGTGAAAGCGCCCTTTCCGCGTTTTCGGGATTGGGAACAGCCGAGGCGGAGCCGATCATGAGGACGATGCCCGCATTGACGGTGAGCGAGCGAGGCCACACGGTCTGCCTGCAGCTCGGCGGCTTCGCACGCGGCGAGGGAACGTCTCTCCAGGAAGCCGCCGACGACCTGATTCAGCGCCTGCTCGGGCTCGTCATGGCCTTTCGGTCCAGCGGCTTTACGCCCTGCAAGGAGGTCTGCCCGGATCTCGAGACGCTGGATTACCTTGCCGAGCTCGGTGAGTTCGCCGCCGCCGGCGGAGACATTCGCGAGCTCGTGTTCCGCTAGCGGCTACTGCCGGGCCATCGCGACGCGGACCATCTCGTCCGGGTCGAGCCTGTGGTCATCGTCTGCTGCGGCCTCGGCGATGTCGATCTCGACCCAGTTCACCTCGCCGGTGAACGTGTTCGGGACCGGATAGTCCTCGGCGACGAGCGCGCCGTTCTCCTGACCCACGTCGCACGTGTCGTCGGCCGAGAAGACGGCAGGCGCCGTTCCGGCAACCTTGCCCTCGCCGACCTTGTCGCCGTCGAGGTAGAGGCTCACTGTGCCGCCCTTGCCCATCCCGGGACCCTCGTAGTCGAACTCCGCCCGCACCTGGTGCCTGCCGGCGGGCACGTCCGTGTCGGTGTCGACATAGAAGCGCTGGATGCCGAGGAGGTTGTAGCAGTACCTCGGCTTGCCTTCCTTGAGGTAGAGGCTCCAGCCGCCGATGCTGCCGCCCTGGGCGATGATCACCCCTTCAGCGCCTCCGTCCGGCACCTCGATCTCGGCCGTGACTCCGTGTGACTTGTTCTTGATGTTGACGACCGAGTTCTCGGTCAGCCGGCCCATGCCGCCGAAGAGCAGCTGCCTCGAGCCCTTGATCAGCGCCGGCCGGCCGGCGATCTCTGGAATGAACCGTTCAGCCACGCGGTCATCCAGCGGCAGGACGTTGTATTTCGCCGCCTCGATCAAGAAGAGCCGCTGCAACTCCTGCAGCTTCTCCGGGTGCTCCTTCGCCAGATTCTGGGTCTGCGTCCAGTCTGTCGTGGTGTCGTAGAGCTCCCAGACGTCTTCCTCGAAGGGCACCTTCTTTTCGGTTAGCAGCCACGGCGTGCCGTGCCGCGTGACCGCAGTCCAGCCCTGGTGATAGATGCCCCGGTTGCAGAACATCTCGAAGTACTGCGTCTGACGATGCTCAGCAGCATCTCCATCGTCGAACGAGTCCCGCATGCTCACGCCGTGGATCGGCTCCTGCTGGACGCCGTTCACGTAGGTCGGCGCCGGGATGCCTGCGACGTCGAGGACGGTGGCCGCGACGTCGATCACGTGGGAGAACTGGCTTCGGATCTCCCCGCTCGACTTGATGCCCGCCGGCCAGTGAACGATCGTGCCGTTGCGTGTGCCGCCCCAGTGCGACGCGACCTGCTTCGTCCACTGGTACGGCGCACACATCGCGTGCGCCCAGCCGACCGCGTAGTGGTTGTACGAGTCGGGGCCGCCGAACTGGGCGAGGCGCTCGATCATGAACTCGGGCGTCTCCAGCGCGGCGGCGCCGTTGAAGTTGATCATCTCGTTGAAGGTGCCGTTCAGCGTGCCCTCCGCCGAGGCGCCGTTGTCGCCGATGATGTAGTAGACGAGCGTGTCCTCGAGGACGCCCAGATCGTCGAGCGCGTCGAGCAGGCGGCCGACGTGGTAGTCGGTGAACTCGAGGAAGCCGGCGTAGATCTCCATCTGGCGGCGTAGAACCGGCTTCAGCTCCTCGGGCATGTCGTCCCACGCGGGGATCTCGTCGTGGCGAGCCGTCAACTCGGCGTCAGCCGGGATCACGCCCAGCTCCTTCTGCTTCGCGAACGTGCGCTCGCGCAGCGCGTCCCAGCCGTCGTCGAACTGGCCCTGGTACTTGTCGGCCCACTCGGCTGCGACGTGGTGAGGCGCGTGGGTCGCGCCGGGCGCGAAGTAGGCGAAGAACGGCTTGTCGGCCATCAGCGCCTTCTGCTGCCGGATCCACTTGATCGCCTTGTCCGTCATGTCGGTCATCAGGTGATAGCCCTCCTCGGGCGTCTTCTCCGGCTCGACCGGGATCGTGCCCTCGTAGAGCGCCGGGTAGTACTGATGGGCCTCGCCGCCGATGAAGCCGTAGAAGTACTCGAACCCGCTGCCCGTGGGCCAGGCGTGGAACGGCCCCATCGGGCTGGTCTGCCAGACCGGCACCTCATGGCACTTGCCGAACTGGGCCGTCGAGTAGCCGTTCAGCTTGAGCGTTTCGGCGAGTGGCGCGCAGGTGTTCGGCCGGATCGAGTTGTAGCCGGGGGCGGAGGTGGCGATCTCGGTGATGCCACCCATCCCGACCGTGTGGTGGTTGCGCCCGGTCAAAAGCGCCTGCCGCGTGGGGGAGCAGAGCGCTGTCGTGTGGAAGCGGTTGTACTTCAGGCCTTTCGCCGCCAGCCGTTCCGCGTTAGGCGTCGCGATCGGGCCTCCGAATGCGCTCGATGCGCCGAACCCGACGTCGTCGATCAGCACGATCAGGACGTTCGGAGCGCCTTCCGGGGGACGTAGGTCGCGAATCGGCGGATACTCCGTGTCCGGGTCCTTGGCGTCATAGGTCGTTAGACCGGCCGGCGTGATGTCCGGGATCGGCAGGACGTCTCGCTGTGGCTCTGGCTGCTCGGGCATGGGGCCTCCTGATTTCGGCGGGCGGAGTCCACTATCCGACGCGCCCGGCGCCCGCTCATCGCCCGAACGGGATGATGTCGCCGCTTCCCGAGATCGCTGTAATCGAGACGTGAGGCTCGCTCCGGTGCTCCTGGTCGCCCTTGCTCTCGCAGCCTGTGGGGGGAGCGACGACAGCGGCAGCAACCAGGCCGAGAGCTACGCGAATGCGGTCTGCAGCGACCTCAGCACCTGGGTGACTTCGGTCCAGGGCAGCGTGGACTCGGTGAAGGGCGCGACGCTCGCGACCGCGAAGGACGAGGTCGACAAGGCGGTCAAGGACGTCGGCGACAGCACCGACAAGCTTGCGAACGACCTGAAGGCGGAGGGGCCGCCCGCGACCGACGACGGCGACAAGGCGAAGTCGCAACTGGACACGCTGGTCACGCAGCTGACCGAGCAGATCGACACGATTAAGTCCGCGCTCGAGTCCAATGCCGGCTCGCTCTCGCAGGTGGCGACGATCTCGACCGCGCTCGCCACCATGGAGGCCGCCGTGAAGGCGGCTTACGACAGCCTCAAGGAACTCGACCCGGCGGGCGAGCTCCAGGACGCGTTCAAGAACTCGAGCGACTGCAAGTCGCTCGAGGATCAGGTCAAGGAGCTCGGCTCCGGCTCATGAGCCGGAGTCCGGATCGCTAGGCGCGGACGACACAGCGGAAGCCGATGTGGCCGGTTGCGGTGTCGATCGTCTCTCCCTGTCGTGCCGCCGGGCGGTACCGCAGGCAGTAGTTGGGAGCGCAGAGGTGCGAACCGCCCTTGATCACCTTGCGGGGAAAGCGCTCGCCGGGTAGCGGATCGGGCGCACAGCAGGGTGCAGAGGAGCTTGCCCCGGAGAACCAGTCCGAGGTCCACTCCCAGACGTTCCCGGTCATGTCATAGAGGCCGTAGCCGTTGGGCGGGAAGCTGCCGACGGGCGAGGTGCCCTCGTAGCCGTCAGTCTTCAGGTTCTGCCAGGGGAACTCGCCCTGCCAGGTGTTGGCCATCGGCTTTCCGTCCGGGAAGTCCTCGTCGCCCCAGGCGAAGGCGGCGCCGTCCAGGCCACCGCGGGCGGCGTACTCCCACTCGGACTCGGTCGGGAGCTCCTTTCCCGCCCAGCTCGCGTAGGCCTCCGCGTCCTCGTAGGCGACCTGGACGACCGGGTGGCGGTCGCGGCCGTTGATCGTGGTGCCGGGCCCCCTCGGCCGCTTCCACGACGCGCCGGGAACGTACTTCCACCAGTTGCGGTGGTCGTTCAGCGGCACCGGCCCGCTCGTCTTGCTGAAGACCACCGAACCTGGCACGAGGAGGTCAGGGTCGGCGTCCGGGTAGTCGGCCGGATCCAGCGGGCGCTCGGCCACAGTCACGTAGCCGGTTTCCCGGACGAAGCGGCGGTACTCAGCCGCCGTCACCGGATACGCGTCGATGCGAAAATCGTCGACGTCGACGTCGCGCACGGGAAGCTCCTCCGGATAGAAGTCCTCGGAGCCCATCCGGAAACGCCCGCCTGGGATGGTCACCACCTCCGCCGCGACTTTCACCGTCTCGCTCATGAGCCGGCGAACACGATCACGACGATCGTCGCCGTTCCCAGTACGAGCCCTGCGGCTGTCGTCGCCACTGCGGCCGACGCGGGAAAGGGCGCCCAGTCTCCCCGCTCGAGGGCTCGCCGGACGTGCTCGCCCCGCACTTGGCCGTAGAGGATGAAAACGCACCCGAGGGCCGCGTAACCGACGCCGAGCAGCTGAAAAGGCCATGCCGCTCCGTCGGCGAGCTCCGGCACGATCCGACCGGCAGCGAGCCCGACTGCGAGGGCCGTGAGACCGGTTCGCCACCATGCGAGCTGCGTCCGCTCGTTCGCGAGCCGCGTCCGTCGTGTGGCGTCTTCGACCTCCACCTGCTGAGAGCTCGGTCCCCGAGGCGGCCGCAACGCCCCAGGAACCCGAAACTCAGGCCTCGGCGAGCGCCTCCGCCTTCATCCCCGCCGCGATCAGGTCGGTGGCGTGGATCCACTCGTCGATCAGCGGGATCCCGTGCGCGCGGATGATCGCGTCGCGGAGCGGGATCGCCCAGCGGTGCTCGATCAGGGCGATACCCGCCGCGGTCCCGTTCGGGATCGCGTCGGCCGCGTACCAGACCTGGTCATCCTCGAGCAGGTGTCCGTCCTCGCCGGCCATTGCCCCGGCGACGGCGCCGGCCTCCGCACCCTCCTCGCCCGCCGCGCCGAGGCCGATCAGGGCGCCGGCGATCGCGCCGACCTCCATCGCCTCGTCCGGGGTGAGGTCGGTCTGGTGGAGCGTCTCGACGTTGCCGTCGTCGTCCTTCTTGATCACGAGCATGTCGATCACGCGGATGATGTCAGCGTCCCTGAGGCGCTTGAGCTCCTCGAGGATCTCGCCTTTGAACTGGGGGTCGTCGAAGCCGACGACGAGCATCTGCACCGGCCCGATTGCCATCGTCACCTCACATCCCCTGGAGGATCTTCTGCTTCTGCACTTCGAACTCAGCCTCCGTGAGGACGCCGGAGTCCTTGAGCTCGGCCAGCTGCTTCAGCTGGTCCATCGCGTCCTGGCTCATACCGCCTGACGGCGCCGCCGGGGTCGCCACCGACTGTCTCGTCTCGAGGTCCTGGAGGCGCGCCTCCTGCTCCTCCTCGCGATACTGGGTGTCTTGCCGGCGCTTCCCAGCGTAATAGGCCGCCCCGCCGACCATGGCGGCACGGGCGACCGGTCTTCGTCGCATGAACACGGCCTTCTCCTTTCGGTCGAGCCTCATCGAACCGCTCGCAAGCCGGCCGAACATCACCCGGATCGAATGATTCGGCTACGGCGGCTTGTCGAGCACGGCGAGCTGGACCAGCGCCGAGATCAGGAGCACCCCGCCAAGTGTGATCAGGCCGTACCGGGCAGACTGGAGTGGGAAGTGGGCGCTGATGCCGACGAGGAAGAGAACGACTGCGAGGAACACCGTCGTGCGGACGTAGTCGTCCGACTTCTTGCCGGCTTCGGAGCCGATCGCGAACTCGCGATCTGCCTGCCGGTCGAGCGACTCGGCCATAGCGAGCCCGGGCTGATGGTACTGCGGCACGTACGTCGGGCCTTTCGGCGCCCGGGGATTCGACTCCGGGTGGGTCGCCCGCCACGCGAGGAAGGCCCGCTGGAACTCGGGACGGAACCGCCGTTCCGCGATCGCCATCGCGCGTTCGTTGCCCGCGGTGTAGGCGCTGAACCAGGCGTCGAAGGTGGAGGAGTCGAAGTTGCGGAGCGACATCGCCTCGAGGTGGGCGCGACTCGCCTTCGTCCGGACCTTGGAGGACTCCGCCAGGTGCAGGCGCGACTCCGTGTTCCACTTCGCGGCCGCAAACCCGGACCAGGCGGCGAGTACCGCGACGATCGAGAGCAGGGCGGCCTCGGTGATCGAGAGGAGGCGGTCGCGGCGGTCGTGCTCCACGAGCTTCGCGTGCTCGCCGATCTCCTTCCCGACCTCCGTCGCCGACAGGCCGCTTTCGGGCATGCCTCGGCTAGGACCGGGCCGGGCTCAGGGCGCGTCCCCGCCGCGGCAGGAGCTCGCCACGACCTCTCGCGAACGCGTCCGTTCGCCCCCAGCGGCCCGGGATGTCCAGAAGTGCGACGAGCCCGATGTTGTCCGGGAGCATCGGGTCGACCAAGAGGCGGTCGTCGACCGGCTCGAGCCCGAGCATCGTTCGCAGCAGGAGCAGCGGCGCGCCGGTCGACCACGCTTGTGGGCTGCACGCCGTGGGGTACTGCACCGGGTACTTCGTGACGCCGCGCTCGTAGCCGCCGAAGGCCTCCGGTAGCCGGCCGTCGAAGAACTGGGCGGCGTCGAGGATTCCGCCGGCGACCAGTGCCGCCTCCTCCTTGAACCCGTAGCGGCGGAGGCCCCAGGCGATGAACGAGCTGTCGAATGGCCACACGGTCCCGACGTGATAGCCGATCGGGTTGTACCGGCCCTCGCCCTCGGCCAGCGTGCGGATGCCCCAGCCGGAGAAGAGCCGCGGCCCCATCAGGTTGCGCACGACCGACTTCGCCTTCGACTTGGCGACGATCCCGCTCCAGAGCAGGTGGCCGTTGTTCGACGTGAGCGAGTCGACCTGCTTGCCCTCCTCGTCGAGGGCGAGCGCGAAGTAGCCGCCGTCCTCGACCCAGAAGTCGCGGTTGAACCGTCGCTTCAGGTCGGCCGCCTGGCGCTCGAGCTCGTCCGCCCACTCGGGGTCGCCCCACACCTCGCGTGCCAGCCGAGCCGCCCGCACCTTCGCGTCGTAGGCGTAGCCCTGGAGCTCGCACGTCGCCCGTGGGAAGCCGGGCAAACGGCCGTCGCGGTAGGAGATCGAGTCCCACGAGTCCTTCCAGCATTGGTTCTCGAGCCCCGTCTCCTCGTTGCGCCGCCGGTACGAGACGTAGCCGTTGCCCATCAGGTCGGCGTACTCGTCGATCCAGCGCACCGCCGCCCGCGCCTCGTTCCGGAGCTCCCTGACGAGCCGGCGGTCGCCGGTCCACCGGTCGTACTCGTCGAGCAGGACGAGGTACAGCATCGTCGCGTCGGCACAGCCGTAGTACGGGGAGTGCGGCCGCTCCTCGAACGCAGACAGCTCGCCGTAGCGCATCTCGTGGAGGATCCGGCCTGGGTCCTCGTCGCGGAAGTCGTCGCTCCGCGTCCCCTGCCAGTCGCCGAGCGCCCTGAGCGTCGTGGCGGCGAGCTCGGGCGTGAAGGGCAGCGCCTGCAGGCTGGTGAAGATGCTGTCGCGGCCGAACATCGTCATGAACCAGGGCAGCCCCGCTGCCGGCAGGCTCTTCCCGCCCCCGACGACGGGCGGCGAGAAGCGCAGCGCGGCCAGGTCGACGAGGCTGCGGTGGTAGGTCGCGCGCAGCGAGTCGGACTCGGTCTCCAGCCGCGGCGCATCGGCGATCCAGCGCTCGAGGCTTCGCTCCATGTTCGGCTGCGCGCGCCGTTCGCCCCGCTGGTACTTCGGCCGGCTGTAGGCGCCGCCGGCGCCGGCCGCCGTGACGACGTCGAGGTCTGTCGTCCACGATCCCTGCGGCGCGATGGAGACGGCAAACGTGAGCCCATGCTCGTCGACCTTGGCGCGCGCCGAGGCCGAGATGACGGTCTGGCGGACGTACGACTCGCGCTCGTAGCCGAGCAGCAGCTTGCGGCCGGAGACACGGGTCGAATACGAGCCCTTCTTCTGCAGCGCGTCCTTGACCTCAAACAGGTCGGCGAAGTCGCAGGCGGCGTCGATCCGGACCGTCAGCTCGACCGGCTCCTCGTCGTGGTTCAGGATCGTGAGCTCCTCGTGGAAGCCGTCGCCGACCGCCCGGCGTCGGATCACCGAGAGCTTCGAGTCCACGTAGACCGTGCCGGTTCCGGGGACGAGGAAGAACCGAGACTCGAAGTAGTTCAGGTCGTCGACCGAGAGCGGATTCAGCCGCTCGCCGTCCACGGTCAGGATCCACGTCGAGAGGAACCGGGTGTCGAAGGAGAAGAGGCCGGTCGGGTCGGTCAGCGAGGCCTCGATGTCGCCGCGCGAGTCGCTGACGACGAAGGTGTTGCCGTCCAGGATCCTGACGAGGGCGCCGTTCATGGCGACTTCGGCGCGGGGAACAGCCGCTGGAAGAGCACCAGCAGCTGCCGGTTCCCCTCGATGCCCATCGCGCCCCGCAGCACGGCGGCGACCGCGTTCTCCTCGCCGGCGGCGATCCGGTCGAAGAGCGCCTGCTCGGCGCGGACCACGCAGTCGGCCTTCGCGTTGCGGTGTGAGACCGTGAGGTCTCCATGGTCGATCTCGACGAGCCAACGCGCCCTCCGGCCGTTGTCGATGAGGTCGAAGCGAAGCGACCCGGTCGCCTTCTCGAGCAGCGGCTCGTGGCCCCGCTCTTCGAGGCCCGCGAAGAACTCCGTGGTCGCATCCCGCATGGCGCCTCTCCATGGAACCGCCGCGCTCGCCGGGCCACATCACCCAGACCGCATGAAGCAGGCGCGGCGAGCTAGCCACGCGCGCGCCGCCGGTTCACACTGTTCGGATGATGTCGAGGCCCGGGTGCAGCGGCGAACCTGTGTCCGAGTCGTGACCAGCGCCGACGTCACCGCGAGCGAGGCGCCCGCCACCAGGCGGTGGCGCTTGCTGCCGTTCGGCGATCCGTCGCGGCCGCGGCGGCTCGGGAAGACCATCGGCTGGCTCGTCGGCATCGCCGCGGCGATCGTCGTCCTGAACCTGCTCGGCGTGGACATCCGCGGCTGGCTCGGCGACCTCTGGGACAACCTGAAGGAGATCTCGGTGCAGTACCTGGTCGCCGGCTGGGCGGTGCAGACCGTCCAGATCACGCTGACCGCGCTCGCCTGGTACTACATCCTGCGGGCCGGCTTCCCGCACGCACCGCTCACGTACTTGCAGGTGCTCGCCGCGTACGCGGCGGGCGTGGCGATGAACGGCTTCCTGCCCGCGAACATCGGGACATTCGTGATGTTGCTGATGTTCGTGGCGATGATCGCCGGCGCGACCTTCACCGCCGTCCTCGGCAGCATGCTCGTCCAGAAGATCTTCTTCACCGCTGTCGGGACGCTCGTCTACATCTACCTCTTCCTCGCCGTCGCGGGCTCGCTCGAGCTGCAGCTGAACGTCCTGCACGACCACCCGCTGCTCGTGCCGTTGATGGTGCTCGGCGGCATAGTTCTGGTCGCACTGCTCGTGCGGATCTTCTGGCGCAAGTTCCAGGGTCTCTGGCACCAGGCCAAGCAGGGCGGCGCGATTCTCGCCCATCCGCGCGATTACTTCCTCAAGGTCTTCCTGCCCTCGCTCGGCGCCTGGCTCGCGAAGCTCGGCGTCGTCGCGATCTTCCTCGCGGCATACTCGATCCCGGTCACGTTCCACTCGATCATGTCCGTGATCGGCGGAAACTCCTTGGCCAACACGGTCTCGGCCACCCCGGGCGGCGTGGGCGTGAACCAGGCGGTGAACACGATCTCGCTCGAGAAGTACACGAGCGCGGCGAACGCGACAGCCTACTCGCTCGGCCAGCAGCTCGCGATCACCGCCTTCAACGTCTGCTTCGCCGTCGTGCTCGTGGTCTGGGCGTTCGGCTGGACCGGCGGGAAGCTGCTTGTCGGTGACTCGTACGCCGGGGCGAAGGAGAAGGTCGCGGAGCAGAAGGAACAGCGCGCGGAGAAGAAGGCCGCGCGGCGCGACGCGGCACGGAGGGAGCTCCGCGGTTGAGCACCTCCTACGGAGAGGCGGTCACCTGGGAGCCCGAGCGCCCCCGGTTCAGGCCGCTCCGCCTCTTCCTTGCCTGGCTCTCGACCGGCTTCGCGCTGTGGTTCGCGGCGCTGGTGCTGCCGGGGGTCTCCTCAGACCACTGGTACTCGGCACTCGCGATGGCGCTCGTGGTGGGCGTCCTGAACGCCATCCTCCCTCCGCTCGTGGCCGCTTTGCGGCTGCCGTTCATGCTGGCGCTCGGGTTCATCCTCGTCCTCATCCTGAACGCCTTCGTGATCCAGCTGGCGAGCGACCTGCTGGAGGGGGTCTACGAGGTGGACAACTTCGGGTGGGCTCTGCTGGCGGCGCTCGTCGCGTCCGCCGTGGGCCTCGTGCTGGAGGTCGTCTTGGGGACGGACGACGAGAGCGCGTACTCCCTCCGCGTCGTCCAGCGGATCGCCAAGCGCCAAGGCGGCGCCGAGCAAACCGACACCCCCGGGATCATCTTCCTCGAGATCGACGGGCTCGCCCTGCCGGTGCTGCGGCGCGCGATGCGGGACGGCAATGCGCCGACGATGGCGCGGTGGGTGGCCGAGGGGACGCACGGGCTCGCGGAGTGGGAGCCGGATCTGTCCTCGCAGACGGGCGCGAGCCAGGCGGGAATCCTCCTGGGCTCGAACGAGAACATCCCCGCCTTCCGGTGGGTCGAGAAGGAGACCGGGACGATGATGACCTGCTCGGCGCCCGCCGACTGCGCGCGGATCGAGCAGGAGCACGCAAGCGGCCAGGGATTGCTGATGGACGGCGGCTCCAGCCGCGGGAATCTGCTCTCCGGCGAGGCCGACGAGGTGATCCTGACCGTCAGCCGCCTGGATGAAGAAAAGCGGGGCAATCGCGGTTACCGGGCGTTTTTCGCCAACGGCTTCAACGTCACGCGCTCCCTCGCCCTGTTCGGCTACGAGGTCGTCCTCGAGTGGGTCGCGGCCTCACGCGCGAAGCGCCGAGACGTGCAGCCGCGCGGGCACCGCGGCGGCCTCTATCCGTTCATGCGCGCCGCGATGTCCGTAGTCGTCCGCGACCTGATCGTCTACGGCGTCCTGACGGACATGATGCGCGGGCGCCCCGCCGTCTACGCGACCTTCTCGAGCTACGACGAGGTCGCGCACCACTCTGGGCTCGAGCGGGTGGACACGCTGGAGGCGCTCCGCAAGCTCGACGCGCAGTTCGGGCGTATCGACCGCGCCCGGCGGTACGCGCCCCGGCCGTACCACCTCGTCGTGCTCTCCGACCACGGCCAGACCCAGGGCGCGACCTTCAAACAGCGGAACGGGTACGGACTGGACGACCTCGTCGAGCGCTCGCTCGAGCACGGGAAGGTGGCCGAGTTCGCGGGCGGCGACGAGCAGGGGGCGATGGTCGGACATGCGATCGGCGAGGCCACCGGGAAGGCGGAGCAGCGGAAGCGCTCGAAGAACGACGTGTCGGACCAGCAGGTCGTCGTCCTCGGGTCGGGGAACCTCGGGCTCGTCTACTTGATGGAGGAGCCGCGCCGGCTGACGCTCGAGGAGATCGAGGAGCGCCACCCCCGGCTGATCCCGGCGCTACGGAGCCACCCTCACGTCGGCTGGCTGCTCGTGCGCTCCGAAACCGACGGCGCCGTCGTGCTCGGGGCGAACGGCGCGCATTATCTCGCCCAGAACCGGGTCGAGGGGGACTATCCGCTGGCGCACTTCTCGCCGACCGCGCCGCTCCATCTGCTCCGCACGGACGGCTTCCGGCACGTCGCGGACATCATGGTCGGGAGCTTCTACGACCCCGAGCTCGACGATGGCTGCGCCTTCGAGGAGCTGATCTCCTTCCACGGCGGCCTCGGCGGCCCCCAAACGCAGCCGTTCATCCTCCATCCGCACGAGCTTCCGCTCCCGGACGGCGACATCATCGGCGCCGCCAGCGTCCACTCGGTGCTCCGGAGCTGGCGGCAGCAACTTCAGGGCGGAGCGGCTCCCGCCGGAGCGGGAGCCGACCCTGCGCTCGAACCGGCGGTCAGCCGGCCAGCGCCTTCGCCTTGAGCGTGTCGAACTCGGCCTGCGAGATCGCCCCGCTCTCGAGCAGCTTCTGCGCCCGGTCGATCTCGGCCGCGGCGCCGCCGCTCGTCGCGACGGACTGGACGTAGTCGTCGAACTGGGACTGCGCGGCCTTCGTGCGCTCGGCGTTCCGCTCCGCCATGCCGTCGCCGTTGGCGAGCAGGTAGGCGAAGACGCCGAGGAACGGCAGGAAGATCACGAAGATCGTCCAGACCACCTTCTTGCCGCCGCCGATGTCGCGCCGACGGAAGAGGTCCGCGAAGACGGTGATCAGGAGCCAGAACCAGATCACCCACGCGAAGAAGATGATCATCGTCCAGAGGACGTCGAGGAAGGGATAGTCAGCAGCAGCGATCACGTTTCCTCCTGGGGGGTCGTTGAGACCCGAGTGTTGAGGGGACGTCGGACTCCATCATCATTCGATCCGGGTGATTCGCCTCCTGTCGGGAGCGCGATCGTGACCGCGGCGCCCTCGATCCGCGCGGATCCACCGTGGGCGCGGGCGACGGCGTCGACGAGCGCGAGGCCGAGGCCGGCGCCGCCCCGGGCGCGCGCGTCGTCGCCGCGGGTGAAGCGGTCGAATGCCGTCGGAGCGAGCGACGGCGGGAACCCGCCGCCCTCGTCGCTGACGCTGACCGCGACCGCGCCGTTCTCTCGGTGCGCGTCGAGCGTGACGGTGCCGGCTCCATAGCGGAGGGCGTTGTCGACCAGGTTCCCGAGCGCCTGCTCGAGCCGGAGGCGGTCGACGCTGGCCGTGACAGGCCGAGCAGCCACCACCGCCAGGTCGCGGTGACGCTCCGAGGCGCGGCGTGCGAACCGCGCGGCGACCGCTTCGAGCACCTCGCCGAGGACGGTCGGCTCGCGACGCAGGGCGAGCTTGCCCTCGTCCACCCGCGCGAGGACGAGCAGGTCCTCGGCCAGCTGCGAGAGGCGCTCGACCTCCTCGGCCGCGGAGTCGAGCGCGAGCCGCAGCTCCTCGGCCGTCCGCGGCTGCCGGCGCGCGAGCTCGAGCTCCGTCCGCAGCAGCGCGAGCGGCGTGCGCAGCTCGTGGCTCGCGTCGGCGACGAAACGGCGCTCGCGCTCGAGGCCCGCCTCCAGCCGCCCGAGCATCGCGTTCAGCGTCTCGCCGAGCCGCCGGATCTCGTCGCGGGCGTGGGGGAGGGGCAGGCGCTCGGCCGCCGTCTCCGTCGAGATCTCCTCCGCCCGCCGCCGCATTCGCTCCACGGGCCGCAGCACGGCGCCGGCGAGCGCGTACCCCGCGAGCGTCGAGAGGATGAGGGCGATCGGCCCGCCGATCAGGAGCGCGATCAGGAGGTTGTGCAGCGACTCGTTGCGCTCTTCGAGCGAGGCGCCGACCACGATCGTCCTGCCGCCGCCGCCGGGTGCGACGAACAGGCGGTACGGGCTATTCGGGGCGCCAGCGACCTCCCGTTCGGGCACGAAGCGCGCGCGCCGGGCCGGCGCCGCGAGGGGGCGCCGGAGGCGGGCGGGCGAGGCGCTCAGGACGGCGCCGTCCGGCCCGAGGATCTGCGCGATGTTCTTCTCTTCCTCTATGAGCGCAGGTCGGCCGCCCAGCCCGCCGGCCGGGACCGAGGCCGCCTGGGCGCGGAGGCTGCCGTCGAGTTGCTCGTCGAGCGAGCTGCGGACCTGGAGGTAGAGGAAGGTGCCGAGCGCGGCCAGCAGCAGCGCCATCGCGAGGGCGAAGGCGAGGCTGAGCCGGAGCCGAGTTGGGAGCCGGCTCATCCGCCGTCGCTCCTGAGCCGGTAGCCGAGCCCGCGGACGGTCTCGAGCGAGGCGCGCCCGAAGGGGCGGTCGATCTTCTCCCGCAGGTAGCGGATGTAGACATCCACCACGTTCGAGCGCGGCTCGTAGGCGAAGTCCCAGGCGCGCTCGAGCAGTCGGTCGCGGGAGAGCACCTGGTCGGGACGCTCCATGAAGGTCTCGAGCAGGGCGAGCTCCTTCGCGGAGAGTTGGAGCTCCGCCGCGCCGCGCCAGGCCCGACGCGTCGCCGGGTCGAGTCGCAGGTCGGCCACCTCGATCACCGTCGGCCGCTCGACGGCGCCCCGGCGCGCGAGCGCCCGCAACCGCGCCAGCAGCTCGGCGAACGAGAACGGCTTCGGCAGGTAGTCGTCGGCGCCCGCGTCCAGGCCCGCGACACGGTCTTCGACGCCGTCCCGTGCCGTGAGCATCAGCACGGGCGACCACACGCCGTCCTCCCGCAGCCGGCGGCAGACCTCGAACCCGTTCAGCCCGGGGAGCATGAGGTCGAGGACGATCGCGTCGTACTCGACCGCCTGCGCCATCCAGACGGCGTCGTCCCCGATCCGCGCGACGTCGGCGGCGTGCCCTTCTTCCAGGAGGCCGCGTCGAATCAGTCCGGCCATCTTCGGGTCGTCCTCGACGACGAGCAGGCGCATTTCGTCCCATTGTGCGCGCTTCGATGAGAGAAAGATGAGCGGCCCCGCTACGGGGCCGCTCATCTCGCTAGTGCTTCTTCTTGTGCTTCTTGACCTTGCAGGCGCCGTACTTGTCGCCGTGCTTCAGGTGCTTCTTGTCACGCTTGAAGCCACGCACCCTGATCGTGCGGTGCTTGCCGCTCTTCGCCTTGTGGTGGCAGAGCGTGAAGATCGCGCGGGGACAAGGGCCGAGGCCGTCGCCGTGCCTCAGGTGCGCCTTCACGGCGCGCCGCGAGACGCGGATCGTGTGGTAACGGCTCTTCCGCTTCGGGCCCGAGCGGTGGCAGATCGTCACCTTCTTGCCGTACTGCGCGGTCACCGCCTGCGTGCTCGCCGGCGAGACCGTCGCGCCGAACGACGCAAAGGCGATCACCGCGAGCACGGCGACGAACGAGAGCACGGCCAGTTGCGCGGCCCGTTTTGTCGTCACGTGTCTCATGTGCGGGGGCTACCCGCCGCCGGTCGTTCGAAACCCGAGCTCCACGAGCTCGGGGCTGAGGGGATTGAGCCGTTTCGCACGCGCGAACTCGGCTTTCCTTGTAGCTCCGGTGCTCGCGAGGCCGAGGTCAAGCCAGGCTTCCCAATCGTTCGGATTTTGTGAAATTGCGCGACGGAAGCTCCCGCGGGCGGCTTCGGGCGAGTCGGAGGCCAGCTGCGCCTCGCCGAGCAGCTTCCACGGCTCGGCCGACCACGGCTGGAGGGTCCGGGCGTGCCGTGCAGCGGCCGCCGCAGCGGCCTGGTCGTCCCGGTCGGCCGCCGCCGACGCCTCGGCGAGCTGCCTGTTGCCGGCGAACGCGAAGGCCGCCGCCAGGCACAGCGCACCGGCCGCGAATGCCCAGCCGCGGCGAATTCGCGGGCCGTCCGCGGGCACGAGCGTCGCCACCCCGCAGGAGAGCGCCGCGACGGTGACGGCCGCGAGCTCCCAGTCCCAGTCCTGCGCCGCGTGCACGAGGAACGCCGAGTACGGCGCCAGCGCGACCGGCGTCCACGGGCCTCGCCCGCCCAGGAACGGCGCGGCGAGTGCGACGAGCAGGAAGGCGAGGCCGAGCGGGCCGAGCTCGGCGAGGGTCTCGAGGTAGAGGCTGTGCGAGTCGTGGACCGGCTGCGGGACGGGACGGTCCTGCAGCCAGGCGCGGGCGAACGTGCCGGCGCCAGAGCCGATCAGCGGGTGGTCCTCGACGACGCCGCCCGCGACCCGCCAGTAGTCGACGCGGTTGCTCCCGGACAGGCTGAGGACGCGGGAGCCCGTGTTGCCGTGCGTCGGTGCGGGGGCGGCCTCGAAGGAGTCGACGACTGCGCGAGGGCCGCCGGCGGCAACGAGTCCGGCGAGCACGACGACGACCGGAGCGGCGATCAACGCGCCGGCGAACGCCGTCCGCAGGCGCTTCGACGGCGTGAGCTCTAGGCCGCGGACGACCCAGAGTAGAAGCGCCGAGAGCGCGCAGAGCGCCGGCACGAGCACTGCGAGGCCGCCCGTCGCGCCGAGTCGGTCGGCGGCGACGACGCCGAGGGCTGCCGGTACTGCGACGACGAGCGCGATCGAGGCGAGCTGGAGCCGTTCCGGACCGAGTGCGACGCCGACCGCGAGCCCTGCGCCGAGCGCGAGCCAGGCCCCGCGGCTGAACGTGAAGTAGAGCGTGACGGCGAAGAGCGGCCCGACCGCAGCGGCGACGGCGGCCGGGGCGCGCGGCGCCCGCGCGGACACTCCGACGCCGAGCAAGAGGCCCACGGCGGCCAGGATCCACATGCCGTTGGCGTAGCCGATCGGATCCGCCAGCCGCTCGGCAACAGACTGATCGGCTACGAGCGGCGTTTCCGGCGTCCCGAGCAGCCAATCGCCGAGGCCGTACGCGCAGAGAACGCCGGCGGCGCCGAGCGTCCCGGCGAGTAGGGCGGCCCGTGTCGCCGCGACGAGGAAGACGGCCGCCGCGCCCACGTAGAGGAGCGACCGCTCGACCTCGAGCACGGTGGCATCGAAATCGTCCGACCAGACGAGCGACAGCGCCGTCCACGCTGTGAACGCCGCGAGGCCGGCGAGGAGCGCGAGGCCGGGCTTTCGCGGCCGTGGCGCGCCCCGCACGAGGAGCACGGTCAGCACGGCCAGCACGGCAACCGAGCTCCACCCCCACGAGGTCGGCGCGTAGCCGCCTCCGTCGAGCCCGAGGCCGGCGACGAGGACGAAGACGCCGAGCGCCGCGACCTCGTCGCGGGTCACGCCGGGGCGACCCTCCTCCGAATCGCGACGGTGGCCACGAGCCCGGCGATCACCGTCGGGGCCATGGTGAGGAAGCGATAGACCAGAACCGCGGCCACAACCCCGGCGTTCGCCCCGCCGAAGCCGATCAACGCGCCGGTCAGGCCCAGCTCCACGACGCCGACTCCCCCGGGCGTGATCGGGAAGGAGCCGAGGATCCGCGCGAGCGACCAGGCGGCGAAGGCCTCGACGACGGAGACCTCCGAGCCGGGCACGTCGCAAGCCCTGAGCGCGACCAGCAGGACGAGGAACACGTTCAGCGTGCCAACGAGGGTCGCGAGCGTCAGCAGATGCCAGCGGCGGCGAAGGAGCACCACGGCATCGTCCCGGAAGCGATCGAAGCTCGGGCCGCCCCAGGCGACCGGGGGGCGTCGCAGCAGTCCGACCACCCAGCTCGCGGCGCCGGCTGCGAGATCACCGATCTCCATCGCCATGCGCGGGCTGGAGAGCACGAGCGCGAGCGCGGTGACGGCGACGCCGAGGATCGCGACGCCGACGAACGCGGCCGTCGCGAGGAGGGCCGAGTCGCCGCCGGTGGCGGTGAGCAGGAAGACGGCCACGATCGGGTACGACAGGTTCGCGAACTGGTTCCAGAGGCTGACGAGCGTGACCGCCCGGGCGATCTCACGGGGGGCGAAGCCCCACCGACGCAGGATCCCGTAAGCGCCCGCGATCCCGACCGCGGCGCCGGCGGGGACGACGATCGAGAGCGCCGTCGCGATCTGCGTGAGGGCGAGCGCGTCGCGGAAGCGCAGTCCGGGGAGGGCGGCGATCCAGGGCGGCGCGAACGTCAGGATGTTCAGCGCCGTCACCGCGAGGAGTGCGACGATCCACGGCCAGGAGAGGTCGCGCACGACCCCCCACACGTCCCGGTAGTCCGCGATCTTCGGCAGGAAGAACGCGAACGTGGCGATGACGAAGACGAGGCCGATCGCCCCCAGACCGGCGCGCTTCCAAGTTCCCCCCGGGACGGCCATACGTGCATGATCTTCGATCGCATCACCCTGTCGGGAGGTTGCTCGAGCCGCCCGGGCCCGACAGAGTGCACTGGAATCCCCCGCGGGAAGGAGACGATCGCCACATGAACAGAGGGATGCCCGCGCTGATCGCGGCCGGAGTGCTCTTCGGAGGGTTCGCCCTTGGCGCTCTCCTCGTCGGCGTCGACCTGGTCTTCCTCGGCATCATCGTCGGGGCTTCGGCCGTGCCGGCTGCATTCATCACCTGGGTGATGGCGGGAGACCGCTACTACTGATCTCAGCGTTCGCCTGGGGCGCGTTCGCGAGTTCGTCGCTGCTCGTCGGCGCCCTCGCTGCGCTCAACCTGCAGCTCACGCCGCGCGTCGTGGGCCTCGTGATGGGCTTCGGCGCCGGTGTGCTGATCAGCGCCGTCGCCTTCGAGCTGTTCGCGCAGGCGGCCGAGACGACTCACCGCCACTCGGACGTCGCCGGCATCTTCGCCGGCTCACTCACGTTCTACGTGGGGGACCGGTTCATCGACCGGAGGGGCGGCGAAGGGCGGAAGCGGATGAGCGGGGGCGGCCAGGCGGCCGGAGTCGCCCTGGCCATCGTTCTCGGCATCGTGCTCGACGGCATCCCGGAGTCGACCGTGATCGGCCTCGACCTCCATGCCGGCGAGGGCGTCAGCGTCGCGTTCCTCGTCGCCGTCTTCCTCTCCAACCTGCCCGAGGCGGCAGGTGCGTCGAGCGGCCTCGCGTCGTCCGGTTGGAGCCCGCGGGCGATCTACACGCTCTGGATCGTCGTCTCCCTTGTCGCCGGCCTCGCGTCCGCGGTCGGCTACGCGATCGGGGCCGCGTCCGGCGCGGAGGTCTACGCCTTCATCCTCGCGTTCGCCGCGGGCGCGATCCTCACGATGCTGGCCGACACGATGATGCCGGAGGCCTTCACGCACGGCGGGAAAGCCGTCGGCCTGCTGACGACGCTCGGCTTCGCGCTGTCGTTCGCGATCAGCTCGCTGGAATAGGCCGCATGCCGCGCAGCCGCTGGGCGAGCTTGCGCACCTCGAAGGCGATCACGATCTCCCAGATGCCCATCACGATCGCCCACGCGCCGATCAGCGTGATCAGGATCGCCAGCGTGATGCCCGGTCGTCGCATCGCCCAGATCCCGAGCGGCGTCTCGATCACGCCGAGGATCAGGACGAGCCACCAGTGGGGCGCTTGCCGGTTCGCGAGCGCGCCGACGATGTGGAGCACGCCGCTGACGACGATCCAGGCGCCGATGAAGACCGCCACGACGTAGAGACCGTGGCCGGGCCAGACGAGGAGCGCGATCCCCGCGGCGATCCCGAGCAGTCCGGCAATCACGTTCGTAGAGCGGCTGCCGCCGTCGAGCGGCTTCGTGATCAGGTACGCGGCGCCCTGGATGATGAAGAGTGCCCCGACGAACGCCGCCAGGCCGTTCACGCTCCAGTCGATCGCCAGGATCAGCGCCCCGAAGACGACCGAGATCACGCCGGCGACGAGGAACACCCACCAGCTCGACGCCGCCTGCTCCGCCTCGTCGACCTCGAAGGTCGTGCGGTCGCTGATGGGGTTCAGCAGCATGCGGCGAGTCTACTCCGGCTCTCGGCCGACGATGCGTTCGAGACGGGCGAGGCGCTCCTCGAGGTCCGCCGGGTTCCGGCGCCGCGCCACGAGCAGCGACGCGACCGTCCCGGTGAGCAGCGACAGGAAGGAGAAGGCAAGGATCATCAACCCGGTCGCGACGAGCCGTCCCCATGTGTCCTCTGGCGTCACGTCGCCGTAGCCGACCGTCGTCACCGTCTGGGCCGACCACCAGAGCGCCCGGCCGATGGTCGGGTATTCCTTGTGGTCGACCAGCCACATGACGAACCCGGCCCCGAGCGTCGTCAGCGCGATCACGGTCATGAGGTACGGGATGATCCGGCCGGTCTCGAGTGCTCGCGACAAGCGCTTGTTGGTCACGCGCAGGAGGAAGCTCTCCGGCATCCACGCGCAGGTCTACCAGCCGTCCAGGACGGCTCCCGGCTCGAGGACCCGCACCTCCGTGTCGATCCCGGCGGCCTTGACGGCGCGGTCGAACGCCACGGCGGGCAACCGCAGGAACTGGGCGCGGCTGCTGCGATGGAACGGGCGGTACGTGCCCCAGTGGATGGGGACGACGACCTTCGGCCGCAGGCGCCGGACCGCCTCCGCCGCGCGCTCCGGGTTCATGTGCTTGCCGCGCCCGAGCGTCGCGCCCCAGCCCCAGATCGGGAGCAGCGCCAGGTCGAGGTCTGGCACGAGGCCATCCATTGCGTCGAAGAGGTCGGTGTCGCCGGCGAAGAAGACCCGCCGCGAGCCGAGGATCGCAAACCCGAGCGCCGGTCCCTCGCGCCTCGGCGGGCGCCCGCCTTCGTGCTCGGCGTGCGTCGCCCGGACGACGAGCGGGCCGACCTCGACCTGATCCCCGGCCCGGATCTCCTCGACGTGGAGCCCCGGCAGCGCGGCGGCGACCCCGCGCGGCGCGAGCATGCGAGCGGCGGACACGAAGGCGAGCGAAGGCCGGTCGAGGTGGTCGTGATGGGCGTGGGAGATCAGGACCACGTCCGGCTGCTCCAGCGCGCGAACGTTCACCGGGGCGGCGCGCCGGAGGTGCGCGACGCGGTTCCGGAGCAGCGGGTCGGTCAGCAGCCGGACGCCGTCGAGCTCGATCTCGACGGTCGCATGACCGATGTAGCGCAGCCGCGGCATAGTCCAGATCGGACGATGACGCAAACGACGAAAGGGCGGTAGAAGAGCGCCATGGGTCGCATGCTGCTCGCCCGGCTCCTCGTCGTTCTGGGCGCGATCCTCGCCGTTCTCAGCCTGATCGCCGGCTATGTCCGCTTCCAGGCGCTCGACACGCAAACCGTCGAGAAGACCGCCGGGGATCTGATCGCCGACCCGGAGATCCGCAACCAGGTCGCCGCGACACTCGTCGACCAGCTGTACTCGAACGTCGACGTCGAGGGGACGCTCAACGAGCGTCTCCCGGCGGACCAGAAAGGGCTCGCCGGCCCGATCGCCGGCGCGATCCGGCTCGCCGCTGATCCGGCGGCTCAGCGAATCCTGGCGCGGCCGGCCGTGCAGGAGCTCTGGGTGAGATCGGTCGCGCGGTCACACAAGGCGCTCCTGAGGGTGCTCGAGGACGACACGGGGCCAGTCTCGACCGAGGGCGGCGAGGTCGTGCTCGACCTGCGTCCGCTCGTGATCCAGCTCGGCGACCGCGTCGCCATCGTCGGGGACGTCAGCCAGCGGCTCGGGCCTGACGCCGGGCAGATCAAGATCATGGAGGCGGACCAGCTCGAAACGGCCCAGGATCTGACGCAGCTCGCGAAGACGCTCGGGCTGTGGCTCTGGATCGTCCCGATCGTGCTCTGGGCCGTGGCGCTCTGGCTGGCGGAAGGACGTCGCCGCGGGATCCTGCGGATGATCGGCATCTCGGCCATCCTGGTCGGCCTCGCCGTACTCGTCGCCAGGCGGATCGCGGGGTCGGAGGTGGTCGACAGCCTCGCGAAGGCCGAATCGGCCCGGGCGGCGGCGAGTGACGCCTGGGACATCCTCACCGACCAGCTGAAGGACGGCGGCCTCACGCTGATCGGGCTCGGCGTCGTGCTGCTCGTCGCCGTCTGGATCAGCGGGCCGTCCACGTGGGCGACCGACTCGCGTCGCTGGATGGCTCCCTACATCGCCCGCGCCGAGATCGCCTTCGGCGCCGCCGCGGCGCTGCTCTTCCTGCTCGTTTGGTGGGGACCGACGGTCCAGACGCAGCGCTGGCAGCTCGTGCTTGCCGCCGCGGTCGTGCTGGCGCTCGGCGTCGAGGTGCTGCGCCGGCAGACGGCCGCGGAGTTCCCGGAATCGAAACCGACGACGAAAGGAGCAGGCTCATGAGCACCCGATCAAAGCCGGTCAGCGGCTGGGCCGTCGGCTTCACCGCCTTCGCCGGCGCGATCATGCTGATGGTCGGCATCTTCCAGGCCTTCGCCGGCCTGGCGGCGATTCTCAACGACGAGTTCTTCGTCCGGAGGCCGAACTACACGTACGACATCGACATCACCGGGTGGGGCTGGATCCACCTGATCATCGGGATCATCGTCGCCGCGGCCGGATTCGCTGTCTTCTCCGGTGCCGCCTGGGCCCGGGCGGTCGGCATCACGATTGCACTGCTGAGCGCGATCGCCAACTTCTTCTTCATCCCGGTCTACCCGGTCTGGGCGGTCCTGATCATCGCCCTCGACGTCGTCGTGATCTGGGCACTGGCCACGTACACGGAGGACGCTGCCGCCTCGCGCTTCTGACCCGTCCTATGATCGCCGCCGTGCCGGGGTCGCGGCGACGACAACGAATGCCGACCGTGCTGCTTGAGCTCTCGGTCGCGAACGCGCTTGCGAGCCAGCTGTTCGTCCGCGAGCTCAATCGCGCGGGCTACCCCTTCACGCACGTCGGCCTGCTCACCCTGATCGACCTCTACGGGCCGATCACGCCCGGCGACCTCGAGGACGAGACCGCGATCCCGAAGACGACGCTGCGCGGGCGGCTCAACGGCCTCTACCAGCGGGGCTATGTCCGCCGCGTCCCGAATCCGGAGGACCGCAGGTCGCATTTCGTCGAGGTCACGCCGAAGGGGCGGACGTTCCTCGAGGAGATGCAGCCGATCCTCCGCCGGACCGAGCAGGTGATCGAGGAGGCGGTCGGGACGCCGCTCGAGGACTATCGCGCGCCCCTGGAGCGGCTCCGCCTGGCCGAGCGCCGGCTGCTCGAGCGCGATGTTTAGCCCGCGTTAAGAAGGGCGGATCCGTCCTAGATTTAGGGCGGATTCGTCCTTATTCTCGGTGAGGTGCGCGTCATCTACTACGGCGTTCCCCCTGGCCACCCCAAGCCGAAGCCGCTCGAGCAGGATAAGACGCTCCTCCAGGCGGCGCTCCTCGCCCTCCGCGCGAGCTGATGCTCGAGAACGCGGAGGGCGCCGTTTCCGGCGCCCTCCGTGGGGGTTTCAGCGCCGCGTCGTCTACCGGGTGAGGCAGAGCGCCGCGTAGTCCCACGTGAAGACCGGGTGGTAGTGGTAGCAACCAGTCCGGGACGACACGTAGTGGCGGTCGTTCGGGCTCGCGAACGTCGCCATCGGCGAGGCGTTGCGGGCCAGGTCGACGTCCAGCTGGCTGAACGCGCGATACCGCTGGAGGCCGACCATCTGCTTCGCCCGCGTGATCTTGCGGTTGTACGCGGACGAGTTGAAGTACGAGAAGTTGACGCCGTTGGCCGGCCTGATCGTCGTCCCGTCGACGAGGAAGATGAAGTCGTACGGGTCGAAGTAGTCCATATGCCAACCCTCGAGCCCCATGTCGTAGGGCTCGCCGCGCCGACCCTCGAGCTCGAACTGGGTCGCCCGCGGGTACAGCTTGATGTCCATGTTCAAGCCGATGTTGCGCAGGTTCGCCTGGGCGATCTGGCACTGCTGAGGAGCCGGAGCCCGGTTCGAGCAGTACATGACGCCGCTTCCGCTGCGCGTGGCGCCGCGGGCGAGCTGCCGAGCCCTGTTCAGGTTCGGATGCCGCGGGTAGAGCGCGACGTTCTTGAAGCCGCGCATCGTCGGCGGCATGTACTGGTCGTTCACGACACCGCCGTACGCACCGCGCTGGACGAGAATCGCCTGGCGGTCGATCGCGTACTGAACGGCCTTCTTCAGCCTCAGGTTGCCGAGGCCGCCGCCGCCGAAGAGCGGGCGGTCGTGGTTCATCGACAGGTACTGGATCGTCGGTGCGGGGTTCGCGAAGTAGCGGCCCGGTGAGCCCTTCTTCACGCCGTAGCGCCGACCCAGCTCGGCATGAGCCGACGGCGGGATGTCACCGGTGTCGGTGACGCCACGATCGATGTTCAACTTGATCGTCTCGAGCGGGAGACCCACGTCGACCACGATCGAGTTGACGTTGTGCGGCCGCGGGCCCTTATAGAACTTGTTCCGGACCACGACGACCTGGCGGTTCCGCTCCCACTTCTGGATGTAGTACGGACCGGCCGTGTGCACCGGAGCGTTGACGCCGTCCGGCTCGATCGGCAGGTTCGTCGGAATCGCCTGGAAGAACGGCATCGCGAGCCGGGCCAGGAGGTCCGGGGCGCGGCGCGTCATCTTGATCTGCAGCGTGTACTTGCCGATCGCCTTGAGGCCCGTCGCGCGCGTCGCGCGTCCGGCAATCACCGCCTCTGCGCCGACGATGTCCTCGACGAACGGCTGAGCCGGAGAGCTCATCCGCCGGGCGAGGTCACGGTTGATCGAGTAGACGAAGTTCGCCGCCGTCACCGGCTGACCGTTCGACAGGCGGAACGACTTCTTCAGCTGGAACGTGTAGGTGAGCCCGTTCTTGGAGATGCGCGGGAAGCCCTTGGCGACTTCCGGCGTCAGTCGGGATCCCTTCGGAGCCGGGGCGTCGGGGTAGTTCAGGAGCATCGCCGAGGTCGCGTACATGAGCGCCCAGGAGGGCGTGTAGTACGCGAGCGCCGGGTCGACGTAGTCGATGTCGACCGAGAGGCTGTGCTTGAACGTCCCACCAACCCTGGCCTGGCCGCTCGACGACGCCTGCGGGGCGGCGCTGCTCGACGGGCCCGCGACGGCGGACGCTGCGAGCAGCCCGGCGCCCACGACCAGCATCGCGAGCGAGACCATGAGCCGTCTGTGCATGAGACTCCTTTCATTGGGAGCCGGCGCAACCGCCTGCGCCGGCTCGGGAACGCGGGATGCGTCCTTCAGCCCCTCAAACGGCTCGAAATAGAGGATGTTAGATCTCGTTCACGAGCACGAATGGCCCGTTCAGAGGACGTAATCGCCGCGCAACAATCTTTTCGGCCGCTTGTGGCGTCTCCGACAAGTGGATGGGCCGATCGACCCCCGCGAGCCCAGGGCGCCACGCGCCCAGCGCGAGCCTGTACCAGGAGCCGTCGTGCAGCAGCTGAGACGGTGGCCGGGGATCGAGCTGCGGCACCTCGAGGCGCTCTCCGTCGTCGCGGACGAGGGAAGCTTCCGGCGCGCCGCGCGGCGCCTCGGCTACACGCAGTCGGCGATCAGCCAACAGATTGCTGCCCTCGAGCGGGCGATCGGGCACGCGGTGCTCGAGCGCCCGTCACGCGGGCGGCCGCTCGCGCTCACCGACGTCGGCAGCCGGCTCCGGCGCCTGTACGAGACCGTCGAGCAGGCGATGGCTGCGGCGCGCGTCGATGTGGCCGCGGTGGCGGCCGGCGCGACCAACGTCGTCCGGATCGGGATCGCCTTCGCACTGCCGCACCTCGCCGACGCCGTCGTCGCCGCGCGGACGCGGAATCCGCGCGTGCTCGTCGAGGTCGTCCGGGGGGCGGAGGACGAGCGGCTGCTCCGGCTGGTGGAGAGCGGCTCGCTCGACTTCGCCGTCGTGCGGAGCCCTACCGCCGGTGATGCCGTCACGCTGGGCGAGGTCGCGTCCTGTGCCTACGTGCTCGCGATCCCGTCGGCCTCGTCGCTGGCGCGGGCGAAGGCCCGCCTCGGGCTCTGCGACGTCTCGGAGTACGCGCGGATCGCGACGGCGGACGGCACTGCGTACGCCGACGACTCGCAGGCGGCGATCGTCGCCGTCGACGCCGAGATGGCGCTCGAGCTCGTCGGCGCCGGCGCAGGGGTGGCGGTGCTGCCGGCGATCCTCGCGGGCGGCGCACCGCCGACGGTGGCCGTCCGGCCGCTGCGGGACATCCTGCCGCCGTTCCAGATCGCGATCGCAGCGAGCTCCGAGCTGTCCCCCTCGGGCCACCAGATCGCGGACCTGGTCCGGCTGGCGATCGACGGCTGGCCGGGCGCCGACGAAGCCGGCAAGAACGCCACCAGCCCAGCCTGACGCGGGCCAGACCCTCGCGGACATGACGAGTGTCTGACACCGGCGAAGGCCGTTTAGGCCACGTCTGGGGCGGCAACCACCGAACCATGGCCGAACCGAGGCGAACCGAAGACGCGCCCCTCGAGCGCGAGGTGCGCGAAGCTGCGCGCGGCGAGAGCGACCGCACGCCGGCGCTCGTCCTCGGCGGCGTCGCGGGCCTGATCGCGATCGCCGTCCTCGTGCTGGCGGCGCTCGCCTTCCTGCTCTACTGGCTCCTCTGACTCGGCGGCGAAACGCGCCGGACGCGACCGGCTGCTTCGCGGCCCGAGCCGCCTCCACGTTCCTCCTTGACAACGCCGCCGGGCGCAGCGTTGAATCCTCGCCATGCTTCTCGCCGAGGTCGAGTACGCGCGCCCGACGAGCGTCGACGACGCGGTTCGGCTGCTGGGAGCCCACGACGGGGCGCGCCCGCTCGCCGGCGGGCAGACGCTGACGAACGTGATGAAGGCGCGCGCCGCGGCGCCCGACGTCCTCGTCGACCTGAACAAGCTCGAGGAGCTGCGAGCGATCAGCCGCAGCAGCGACGGGCTCGAGCTCGGCGCGATGGTGACCCTCGCCGAGCTGGTTAGGTCGAGCGAGGTCGCGGAGGCGCGCCCGATCCTGGCCGAGGTGGCAGCCAAGATCGCCGACGTGCAGGTGCGGAACCGCGGGACGATCGGCGGGAACATCTGCTCGAACGACCCGACGAACCACCTGCCGCCAGTCGTCTCGGCGCTGGGCGCGACGATGACGGTCCGCGGCGCCGACGGCGAGCGGACGGTTCCGGTCGACGAGTTCTTCCTCGGCGTCTACATGACCGCCGTCGCGCCGGGAGAGCTGCTGACGTCCATCACGGTGCCGGCGGGGAGCGGCGCAGACGGCTTCGCGTCGATCCCGATCGGCCGCGACGGCACCTGCATCGTGAACGCGGCCGCGTCGATCGCCGACGGGCAGGCGCGAATCGCACTCGGGTGTGTCGCCGCGACTCCGGTCCTCCTGACGACCGCGCCGGAGGAGGCTGCGGTGCGCGAGGCCGTCCGGGGCGCGAACCTCGACCCGCCGTCGGACGTCCACGCCTCCGCCGAGTATCGCAGGCACCTCGCCGAGATCGTCGCCGTCCGCGCCGTCCAGGAGGCCGCCTCGTGACCGAGCCCATCCGGAGCCAGCTGATCGCTGTCGAGGTGAACGGGGAGCGACACGAGCGCGACGTCGAGGCGAGACGCCTGCTCGTCCACTTCCTCCGCGACGACCTCGACCTGACCGGAACGCACGTCGGCTGCGACACAGGCAACTGCGGCGCCTGCACGGTGCTCGTCGACGGCGTCGCGATCAAGAGCTGCATGATGCTCGCCGTCCAGGCCGACGGCTCCTCGATCCAGACGGTCGAGGGGCTGGCGCCCGACGGGGAGCTGCACCCGCTCCAGCAGGCTTTCACCTCGTTCCACGCGCTCCAGTGCGGTTACTGCACGCCGGGGATGCTGATGAGCGCGAAGCACCTGCTCGACCACAACCCGGAGCCCACGGAGGCCGAGATCCGCCGCGCGATCCAGGGGAACATCTGCCGCTGCACCGGCTACGTGAACATCGTCGAGGCCATTGCCGCTGCAGCCAAGGGAGGTGGCGCATGAGCGAGACGACCGTCACGCCCGATCGTCCGATCACGGTCGAGGAGACGGAGACCGCGCCGGGGTTCATCGGCGTCAACGTCCCGCGGAAGGAGGACCGCCGCCTCGTCCAGGGCGAGGGGGTCTTCGTCGACGACGTCAAGCGGCACGGAATGGCCTACGTCCACTTCGTCCGCTCGCCCTACGCGCACGCCGCGATCACGCGCATCGACGTGTCGAAGGCGGTGGCGCTGGAGGGCGTCTACGGGACCTTGCTCGGCGAGGAGGTCGCGGCCGAGACGGATCCGTTCTTCCAGATCGCGCCGCCGCCGGCGGGCGAACTGAAGGACTACGCGCTCGCTGTGGGCAAGGTACGCCACGTCGGCGAGCCCGTCGTCGCTGTCGCCGCCGCCACCCGCGAGCTGGCGCGCGACGCAGCCGACCTCGTCGAGGTCGATTACGAGCCCCTCGAGGCTGTGGTCGACACGGAACACGCGGCTGACCCCGGCGTCGCCCAGCTCCACGACGAGGCGCCGTCGAACACGATCTGGCAGGGGAACTTCGACTACGGCGACTACGACGCCGCGCTCGCGGAGGCGGACAAGGTCGTCCGGATCAAGCGGCTCCACTTCCACCGCTTCTCGTCCACGCCGCTGGAGACGAGCGGCGCGGTCGTGGAGTACAACCGCGGCACCGGGCAGTGGACGATCCACTCGAACAACCAGTTCCCGGGCTTCGCGATCATCATGATGGGCCCGGCGCTGAAGGTCGGGATGGACAAGCTGCGCTTCGTCTCCCAGGACATCGGCGGCGGCTTCGGCAACAAGATCTGCACGCACGTGCAGCTCGTCGCCCTCTGCCTGCTGGCGCGGAAGCTGAAGCGCGCGGTCAACTGGACGGAGTGGCGCACCGACCAGCACACCGCGAACTCGCATGGCAACGAGCGGGTCTTTCTCGACGTCGAGGTGCCGGTCCGCTCGGACGGGACGATGCTGGGGTTCAAGGCGCGGATGATCGACGACTGCGGCGCCTTTACCCGGTACGAGCCTCTCGGCTGCATCATCTGGGCCCAGGTAACGCCGGGCGTCTACCGCTGGCGGAACGTCCGCGTCGACTTCTCCCAGGTCTGCACGAACAAGTCGCCCTGTGGGCCGAACCGCGGCTACTCGCGGATGCAGCACCTCTGGTTCACCGAGCGCGTGATCGACATCGTCGCGGAGCAGCTCGGGCTCGACCCGGTCGAGATCCGGAAGCGCAACTACATCCGCGCCGACGAGATGCCGTACGAGACGCCGAACGGCTGCGTCTACGACTCCGGCGACTACGCCCGCTGCCTCGACGACGCGCTGAAGCTGATCGACTACGGGTCGATCGAGACGAGGCGCCGCGACGCCGAGTCGCGCGGGAAGCTCCTCGGCGTCGGGATCGGCTCGACTCTCGACTCCGGGACGAACAACTTCGGCCAGTCGACGATCGTGAACCCCGAGCTGCAGTTCTCAGGGAACAACGAGGTCGCGACGGTCAAGCTCGACATCTTCGGCGAGATCGTGGTCACGCTGGGCACGACGCCCCAGGGACAGAGCCACGAGACGACCGCGGCCCAGGTGGTGGCGGACCTGCTCCAGGTGGAACCCGACGACGTGACCGTCCGGGCCGGCCACGACAGCTACTGGAACTCGCACGCCGGGTTCTCGGGCACCTACGCGAGCCAGTTCGCGGTCACGGGGCTCGGCGCCGTGAAGGGCGCGACCGAGATGCTGCGGGAGGAGATCCTCAAGATCGGCGCCGCCGTCCTCGGCGCGGAGTCGACGGAGGAGGTCGAGCTCGGCGGCGGCTTCGTCAAGCGGAAGGACAACCCGGAGGCCGCCCTGCCGTTCATGGCCTGCGGCGCGATCGTGAACGCGAACAACGCAGTCCTCCCGCTCGAGCTGCGCGACATCACGCTCAACTGCCGCTACGTCTACGTCCCGCCGCACCAGCTGCCGGACACGGAGCGCAAGTACGGGAACCTGACCCTGACGTACGCGAACCAGATCCACGCCTGCGTGGTGGAGGTCGATCCCGAGACCGGCGTCTACGACATCGTCGACTACGGCGCCGTCGACGACTGTGGCATCCGGATCAACCCGCAGATCGTCGAGGGGCAGGTGCAGGGAGCGACGGCGCAGTCGATCGGCGCCGCGACGCACGAGACGTTCGTCTACGACGAGGACGGGAACCTGCTCACGCCCAACTTCTACGACTACCACGTGCCGCACGCGCTCGACATGCCGCCGATGAAGACCTCGTCGGTCGAGTCCGCGTCGCCGTTCACGCCGCTCGGCGCCAAGGGGATGGGCGAAGGCGGAGGCGCCGGGCTGAGTGCGGTGGCCGCAGCGCTGCAGAACGCGCTGCAGGGCGCAGGTCGCCCGATCGTCACCTCGAGCTCGAACCCGTATCACCGGGTCTGGGAACTGCTGCAGAACCCGGACGAGAGTCGCTCGCTGGTCTCGGTGGACGAGCGGTGAAGCTGGAGGGCGAGCGGCGCTTCGACGCCCCGCGCGAGACCGTCTGGAACATCCTCCAGGACCCCGCGCAGATGGCCGCGATCATGCCGGGCGTCGAGAGCTTCGACGTCGAGGACGACCGGCACTGGAAGGCGAACGTCAAGATCCCGCTCGGCCTCGGCTCGCTCAAGATGAGCATCAACTTCGAGAAGCTCGAGGAGGAGCAGCCCGAGTTCTCGAAGCTGAACGCCAAGGGCACCGGGGTGGGGGCGCTGATGAACCTCGTCACGCAGTTCCGGCTCAGCGAGGCGGACGGAGGGACTGCGATGGCGTGGGAGGCGGACGTGAAGATCGCCGGCCCGGTAGGGAGCATGGGGCAGCGGGTGCTCCAGCCGATCGTCAACCAGCAGGTCCAGCTGGTGCTGTCCGCCCTCGACGCGCAGGTCGCGAAGGCGGAAGGCGGCGGGGCGTCGACGAAGGGCGCCGAGGAAGGGCGCAGCCCGCTCGAAGAGGAGTCCTACTCGGCCGACCAGTGAGCCGGTCCCGGATCGTCCTGGGCTGCGGGAACTTCGGGGGGATCGGCTCGGCACCGGCGTTCTTCGGCCGAGGAGAGTCCGAGGAGGAGGCGGTTGCGCTGATGGAGTCGGCGTGGTCGCTCGGTCTCGGCTCGTTCGACACGGCGGATGCCTACGGCGGCGGCCGCAGCGAGACCTGGATCGGACGGTGGATGGCAACGACCGGGCGGCGGCCCCGGCTGACGACGAAGGTCTTCCATTCGGTCGCGGGCGACCCGGCCGACGAGGGGCTCGCGCCGGCCCGGGTGCAGCGGCAGCTCGAGGGGTCGCTGGCGCGGCTGGGCATCGACCGCGTCGATACGTACATGGTCCACGAGCCCGATCCGGAGACGCCGGTCGCCGAGACCATGACGGTCTTCGCCGAGCTGCTCGATCGCCGCCTGATCGGCGAGATCGGCGCCAGCAACGTGGACGTCGCCTGGCTGGAGGAGGCGCTGGCGGTGGCACCGGTCGGCGTCGTCCAGAACTCGTACTCCCTGCTCGACCGAGAGTCGGAGCCGGTGCTCGACTTCTGCGCGGAGTGCGGGATCCGGTTCGAGGCGTTCAGCCCGCTCGCCGGCGGCTGGCTGACCGGGAAGTACCGCCGCGACGCGCCGGCGCCGGGCGGGTCCCGGATGACCACGCGGCCCGAGCCGTACCGCGACTTCGAATCGGCTCCGGTGTACGACGCGCTCGAGCGCTTCGACGGCGCCGCTTCGGAGCGAGGGCTCGACATGTCGACGCTGGCCTTCGCGTGGCTCCTCGCCGACCCGCGCGTCGGGTCGATCGTGGTCGGCCCAAGGCGGCCGGAGCACCTCGAGCCGGCGGTCGCGGCGACGGAGGTCGCGCTGTCGGAGGCCGAGCGGGATCAAGTAGCGTCGATCTTTCCCTGATGCTCGTGCTCAACCAGGAAGAGGTCGAGCGGCTGCTCGACATGGAAGGCTGCATCGGCGCGATGGAGGGCGCACTGTCGGCGCTCGCGCGCGGGGAGGTGCACGTGCCGCTGCGCATGGTCGTCCACCCAGGCGACGAGCCGAGCCTGCTCGGCCTGATGCCGGCTCATCGCGCCGGCGGGACGCCGCTCTACTCGCTCAAGACCGTCGCGGTCTTCCCCAACAATCCAAAGCGCGGGCTCGACGCCCACCAGGGGACGGTCACGCTCTTCGACGGCGAGACCGGCGAGGTCCGGGTGCTGATGAACGCCTCCGCGATCACGGCGATCCGCACCGCGGCGGTCTCCGCGGTCGCGACCAAGCTGCTGGCCCGCGAGGACGCGCGGGTGCTGGGGATCCTCGGCGCCGGCGTCCAGGCTCGTACGCATCTCGAGTCGATGCGCGCCGTTCGCGACTTCGACGCGGTGCGGTTGTACAGCCCGACCGCCGGACATGCCGAGGCGCTGGCCGACGAGGCCGGTGCGCAGGCGGTCGGGAGCGCAGAGGAGGCGGTGCGGGGCGCCGACGTGGTCGTGACGGCGACGAACGCGCTCGAGCCCGTGCTGCGGCGCGACTGGCTGAAGCCCGGCGCGCACGTCAACGTCGTCGGCGGCCGGCCGCCCCAGATGCGGGAGCTCGACGTCGCGACCGTCGCCGACTCGGCCTTCTACGTCGACCGCCGCGAGTCGGCGGAGGCGGAAGCCTGGGACTACCGCGACGCGCTGAACTCGGGTGCGATCGGGCCGGACCACATTCGCGGTGAGATCGGCGAGGTGCTGGTCGGCGCGGCGCCTGGCCGGACGAGCCCGGACGAGCTCACCGTGTTCCGCTCCCTCGGGCTGGCCGTCGAGGACCTGGCGGCGGCGGAGTACGTGGTCGAGCGGGCGCGGGCCGCCGGGGTCGGCGCCGAGGTCCCGCTCTGATCCCGCTCGAGGAGATCCGGCGGGCGCGGGAGCTGCTCGCCGGCACCGCCGTCCGCACGCCGCTCGTCCGGCTGAACGCGCCGGAGGCGGAAGCGGAGCTCTACCTCAAGCTCGAGAACATCCAGCCGATCGGCTCCTTCAAGCTGCGCGGCGCGTACAACGCGGCGCGGCGGGCGGATCCGGCGGAGGTCGCGCGTGGCCTCTCGACGGCGAGCGCGGGAAACATGGGCCAGGGCGTCGCCTGGGCGGCGCGCGAGCTCGGCGTTCCCTGCACCGTCATCGTCCCGGACTACGCGCCGCAGACCAAGGTCGCCGCGATGGAACGGCTCGGCGCGACGGTGCTGAAGGTGCCGTTCGACGACTGGTGGGTCGCGATGGAGAACTCGCAGATCGAGGGCGTCGAAGGGCTCTTCCTCCATCCCGTCGAGAACGAGCAGGTGATGGCCGGGAACGGGACGATCGGCCTCGAGGTCCTCGAGGACCTGCCCGACCCGGACCTGGTGCTGATCCCCTACGGCGGGGGCGGGCTCACCGCAGGGATCGCGAGCGCGATCAAGCAGCAGCGGCCGGAGACGAAGGTCCTGGCGGTCGAGCAGGAGACGGCGGCGCCGCTCTACGCCTCACTCGAGGCGGGCTCGATGCAGGAGATCGAGTACCAGGTCTCCTTCGTCGACGGGGCCGGCGCGAAGGCGCTGCTGCCGAAGATGTGGGCGCTCGTCGAGCCGCTGATCGACGGGGCCGACCGGGTCTCGCTGGACGAGGTGGCCGGCGCGATCCGGCTGATGGCGGAGCGGACGCGCGTAATCGCGGAGGGGGCGGGTGCCCTGGCGACCGCGGCGGGCCTGTCGGGGCGGGTGGGGAAGGGCAAAATCGTCTGCATCGTTTCGGGAGGCAACATCGACTTCTCGACGCTCACGACGATCCTCGAAGGGAGAACGCCATGAAGATCACCGTCATCGGGAGAGGGAACGTCGGCGGCGGCCTGGCCAAGCGGTGGGAGCGGGCCGGTCACGACGTCACGGCGCTCGGCCGGGAGGGCGGCGATGCGAGCGATGCCGACGTGGTTGTCGTCGCGGTGCCGGGGAGCGGCATCTCGGATGCCCTCGGGAAGGTCACCGGACTCGACGGCAAGACCACGATCGACGCGACGAACGTCTTCGGCGAGCGGAACGAGCAGTTCGAGTCGCTGGCCCACGAGGTGAAGTCGATCGTGGGCGGGCCGGTGGCAAAGGCGTTCAACTGCAACTTCGCGGCGCTCTACGACCACGTCGACGAGCAGCGCGTGCCGCCGTGCAACCTCGTGGCGGCCGACGACGAGGCCCGCGAGCTGGCGGAGCAGTTGACCGGGGACGCGGGTTACCACCCGATCTACGCGGGCGGCCTGGAAAACGCACGTCTGCTGGAGGACCACCTCACGCTGATGGGAGCGATCAACAGCGCCGGCCTCGGGCGGTTCTTCTACCGGTACGCCGCGCCCGGCGAGTTCTAGATCAGGGGCACTCGGCCCGGATCGCTAGGCGAGCAGCTCCCGGTTCGCCGCCAGCGCCTCGAGGACGAGGTCGATGTCCTCGAGCGAGTTGTAGGCATGCGCCGAGATCCGAATGTTCCCGTCGCGCGACGAGGTGACGATGCCCCAGCGGCCGAGTGCCGCGACGAGCGCGTCCACATCGGTCGACTTGATGCAGATCAGTGCGCCGTGGCGGTCGCGCCGCGTCGGCGTGACCACGGTGCCTCCGAGCTCGTCGACGCCCGCGACGAGATGCGCGTTCAGGGTGAGGACGTGCTCGCGGGTCTCCTCGATCCCGATCGACTGGATCAGCTCGATGCCCGCGATCCCGGCGTAGATCGAGGGGATGGGCGGCGTTCCGGACTGGAAGCGCCGCGCATTGTCGGCCGGCGAGTAGTCGTGGATGTCCATCGCGAAGATGTCCTGGTCGGCGAACCACCCGGTCGCCGTGGGCCAGGCCTTCTGGAACAGCTCCCGCCGGCAGTAGAAGAAGCCCAGGCCGGCCGAACCGAGCAGATACTTCACCGTTCCGGCGGCGAGAAAGTCCACCCCCAGCTTCTTCACGTCGATCGGGACCGAGCCCGCGGACTGGTACGCGTCGAGCAGTACGAGCGCATCGCGGTCGTGCGCGAGCCGGGCGACCCGCTCGACGTCGATCATCTCGCCCGTGCGGTAGGAGACGTGAGTGATGGACACGACCGCGGTGTCGTCGTCGATCGCCTCTTCGAGTCGGTCGGGGGTGACGTGGACGACACGCGCGCCCCGAGACTCCTGCGCGTGCCAGATCTGGCCCGCCGTCGGAAACTCGAGCTCGGTGGTGACGATCTTGGAGCGGCGTGCATAGCGCAGCCCGCTGGCGAGCGCGCTGATTCCCGCCGAGACCGATGCGGTCACCGCGACCTCGTCCGGCTGCGCGTTGACGAGCCCGGCGAACGCCGCCCGCGCGGCGTCCTCGCGCTCGACCCAGTAGTCCCACGGCGCGCCCTTCTCCTCCCAGTCGTGGAGGTACTGCTCGTACGACTCGCGCACGGCGTCCGAGAGCGCCCCCTGGGAGCAGGTGTTGATGTAGACGAGGCGCTCGAAGATCGGAAACCGGTGCCGGATCCGGTCCGGCAGCGGGCCCGATGCGACGGGCCGGCTCATCGACCGAGGTAGGCCTTGCGCAGGTCCTCGTTCGCGAGCAGCGCCTTCGCCGTGTCCGCGAGCACGATCCGCCCCGTCTGGAGCACGTACCCGCGGTCTGCGATCGAGAGCGAGACGTTGGCGTTCTGCTCGACGACCAGCACCGCCACGCCGGCCTCGTGCACCTGCTGGATGATCTCGAAGTTGCGCTCGACGAGGATCGGCGCGAGCCCCATCGACGGCTCGTCCATCAGCAGAAGCTTCGGGCTCGACATCAGCGCCCGGCCCATCGCGACCATCTGCTGCTCGCCGCCCGAGAGCGTCCCCGCCAGCTGCTTCCGGCGATCCTTCAGCACGGGGAAGAGCTCGAACACTCGCTCCATCGCCTCGTCGCGTCCGTCCTTGCGGAGGTAGGCGCCCATCTCGAGGTTCTCGAGCACCGTCATCGGCGCGAATAGCCGCCGGTTCTCGGGGACGATCGCGAGCCCCTTCGAGATGCGGTAGCTCGTCGGCCGCGAGGTCACGTCTTCGCCGGCCAGCTCGACCTCGCCGCGCCGCGGGCGCACGATCCCGAGGATCGTCTTCAGCGTCGTCGACTTGCCCGACGCGTTGCCGCCGAGCAGGCAGACGAGCTCGCCCGCGCCGATCTCGATCGAGAGGCTCTGGAGGATGTGGATCTCGCCGTAGTAGGTGTCGACGTCCCGTAGGCGCAGCAGGGCACTCATGCCGACGCCGCCCCCTCCAGTCCGAGGTAGGCCTCGATCACGAGCTCGTTCGTCGCCACCTCGTCGTATGACCCCTCGGCGATCTTCACGCCGTGGTCGAGCGCGACCACCCGGTCCGAGATCCCCTCGACCACGTGCATGTCGTGCTCGATCACGAGCACGGTGTAGCCGCCTTCGGTGCGGAGCCGCCCGATCAGCTCCGTCAGCTCGAGCGTTTCGTTCGGGTTCATCCCCGCGGCAGGCTCGTCGAGCAGGAGGAGCTTCGGGTTCGTCCCCATCGCGCGGGCGATCTCGAGCCGGCGTCGGTTCGCGTAGGAGAGGTTGTAGGCCTGCTGCTGGTGGCGGTAGCCGGCGAGCCGCTGGCCGAAAAAGGCGAGCTTCTCCTCGGCGAGCGCTGCGATCTCACGCTCCTCGCGGCGGGCGCGCGGCAGCCGGAAGATCGACTCGAAGACGGTCGACCTCGTGTGGCCGTAGGCCGCCGCCATCACGTTCTCCTTGACGGTCATGTTCAGGAACAGGCGGAGCGTCTGGAACGTCCGGGCGATCCCGAGCTGGGTGATCTTGTGCGGCGGCAGGCCGACGAGGTCGCGGCCCTCGAAGCGGATCTCGCCGGAGTCCGGCCGGTACAGGCCGGTGATCAGGTTGAAGGCCGTCGTCTTGCCTGCGCCGTTCGGCCCGATCAGGCTGACGATCTCGCCCTCGTTCACCTCGAGGTCGAGGTGGTCGGCGACGGTGAGGCCGCCGAACGTCTTCGTGACCTGCTTCAGCTCGAGGAGCGGGCGGGCGGGTGCCTCGGTCTCGCTCACACGATCTCCACGCGCGGTGTGCCGAGCAGGCCCTGCGGCCGGACGGTCATCAGGAACACGAGCAGCGCGCCGAAGAGGATCCAGCGGGCGACCGCCGGCTCCTCCACGAAGCTCGTCTCCCAGACGACGGCGGTCAGGTAGACGGTCGGGATCAGGAGTGCGGTCTGGAGCCAGCCGCGGATGCGCGTGACAGCCAGGACAAGCACGATCAGCGCGAGGTAGGCCGCGTTCGCGAAGCGCTGGTGGCCGGTCGGGATGATCACCCACTCCGAGATCACGTGGGCCAGCCGTCCGCCCTCCACGACCACGCCGTTCGTCCACGACTCCGAGATCCCGGACGCGATCGCGTGCGCGACCAGGCCGAAGACGACCGCGCCGGCGAGCACGAGCGCGAGCCGCCACAACGGCTTGACGCCCAGCGCGAGCAGCAGAATCACCGCGCCGTAGAAGAGGATCCGCGCGTTCGTCTGCGAGTTCTCCGGCGCCAGGAACTGGAAGGAGACGTTGATCACGATCGCGCCGATCACGACGCCGGTCAGGCTCCCGATCCCGCCCAGGATCACGACCGCGTAGATCGTGATCAGGATCGGCAGGGCGAAGTTCCCCGACGTCACGGCGGTCAGGACGGCGGCAAAGAGGCAGCCGGTGAGCCCGGCGATCGCGGCGCCGAAGGCGAACGCGAGGAGCTTGAGGCGGTTGACGGGCATGCTCATCGCCTCGGCGGCGAGTGGGTCCTCGCGGAGGGCGCGCCAGGCCCGGCCCGTGCGCGACTCGCTGAGGAAGTACAGCCCGATCAACACCAGGAGGACGACGCCGAGGATGAACCAGTACTGCTGCTTCCGGGTGACGAGCTCGTAGCCGAACAGGTCGTTCGGGTCGATGTCCGCGAGGCCGTTCGGGCCCCCGGTCAGGTTCCTCGGGTTGGCCGCGTTGACGAAGACGACGAAGGCCTGGCCGAAGAAGAGCGTGACGATCGCGAGGTAGTCGCCGAGCAGGCGCCTGGACGGGACCCCGAGGATCAGGCCGAGGAGCGCCGTGGACGCCACCACGATCGGAATCGAGACGGCCGAGGGCCAGTGGAGCCCGTACTTCGGCGAGTCGAGGAGGGCATAGAAGTAGGCGCCGAAGCCGAAGAGCGCGACGTAGCCGAGGTCGAGCAGGCCCGCGTACCCGACGACGACGTTGAGGCCGAGCCCGAGCAGGATGTAGATCAGCGTGAAGATCCCGTAGACGAACAGGTCGCCCCGGCTCATCCAAAGCGGCAGCGTCGCGGCGAAGGCGGCGAAGATCAGGAGGCGCGCCCACGGCGGGACGCGCGCGTCGATCCAGCGGCCCAGCTTCCCGAAGCCGGCTCGGTCCGCGAGCCGCTCGTCGTGGGACGCGACCCATTCGTCGACACCGACGCGCCGCCGGTCTCGCTCGTCAGGCCGGCCCGGGACCTCGGGGATGTCTCCGCCCGTCTGCATCAGACCTTCTGGATCGCCCGCGTTCCGAGCAGGCCGCTCGGGCGCAGCAGGAGGACGACGATCAGGATCGCGAACACGGTCAGGTCGGACCAGCGGCCTCCGAGATAGCCGGCGGCGAACGACTCGGCCAGCCCGACGAGGAGGCCGCCGAGCATCGCTCCGGGGATGCTTCCGATCCCGCCGACGACGGCGGCGGTGAAGCCCTTCAGGCCGGCCAGGAAGCCCATGAAGTGGAAGACCTGGCTGAACAGGAGTCCGAACATGACCCCCGCCGCCCCCGCCAGCAACGAACCGATGAAGAACGTCGAGGCGATCACGCGGTCGACGTCGATTCCCATCATCGCCGCGGCCTCGCGGTCGAAGGACGTGGCCCGCATCGCCTTTCCGACGCGCGTCTTCGCCACAAACAGCGTCAGCCCGGCCATCAACACGATCGTCACCACGAAGACGAGCACTTGGACCGTCTGGATGTTCACGTTGTGGACGGTGAAGACCGGGTCGATGAGCGGGCCCGGCTCGAAGAACTGCGGGTTCGACGACCCGAGGACGAACGAGTTGTAGCTTCGGAACTGCGCGCCGAAGAGCAGCAGCGCGCTGTTCTGGAGGAAGAACGAGACGCCGAGCGCGCTGATCAGCGGCGCGATCCTGGGTGCCTCACGTAAGGGGCGGTAGGCGAACCGCTCGATCACCACCCCGAGGAGGCCGGAGACGAGCATCGCGCCGAGGAACATCAGGAGGATCAGCGGCGCGAGCGCGATGTTCGGCGAGAGCGGGCCGCCGAGCAGGCTCAGCACCGCGTAGCCGGCGAAGGCGCCGATCATGTAGACGTCGCCGTGCGCGAAGTTCAGCAGCTTGAGGATCCCGTAGACCATCGAGTAGCCGATCGCGATCAGCCCATAGAGGCTCCCCAGCGTGATCCCGTTCACGAGCAGCTGGATGAAGAGCTCGGCGTTGAACGAAAGCGGCACGGCGCGGAACTCTCTCAGAACCTCTGGCGCAATGAGGGCACAGCGCATTCATTGCGGTTGAGGTTCCGGCAGAAAGAAGTGCGGCCCACCTCAGTTGATGGGCCGCACTGTCTTCAGTTGCTGTAGGTCGTGCTAGGAGACGCGGACGTACGTGCCGTTCGCCGAGATCCGGTAGATCCCGAAGTTGGCCGGCGTCCCCATGTCACCGCGGCCCAGGACGCCCGCCGGGCGCTGGACGAAGCGGATGCCGAACCCGAGCAGCGAGCGCCGCCTCGGGATGTTGGTCTTGTTGACCTGACCGCGAACCTCGGCGCGGGTCGCCGTGCCGTTCTTGCAGGCACGGTCGATCGCCTCGCCGACGACTGCCGCGGCCTGGTAGCTCGGCAGGCCGAACAGCTCGCTCTTGCCGCGACCCGGCCCCTTGCGGTACGCGTTGATGATCCCGTTCCGCAGGTCGATCGGGAAGAACGAGACGAACGAGCCGGGGATCTTGAAGCTGTCCGGGTCGAACAGGCCGTCCGAGCCGAACAGGATCGCCCGCTTGCCCTGGGTGCGTAGCGCCTGCCCGAAGAGCTGCGCCTTCGGGGCGAGCTGCCAGGGGATGTACACCGACTGCGTGTTCGCGGGGATCCGTGCCGCCAGCGACGAGAAGTCCGTCGTGTCGGCCTCGTTCACCGACTCGCGCTGTACGTTGACGCCGCGAGCCCTGAGGAGCCGCTGGACCGTGTCGGACAGGCCCGTGCTGTACGAGTTCTGGGCGTCCACGATCGCGACACGGCTGTGGCGCAGCGTGCCGCGGATGTAGTTCGCAACCCGCGGGCCCTGCTGGTCGTCGTTCGGGACGGTGCGGAAGAAGTACCCGCGCCGGGTCCCGTCGGTCGTGAGGCTCGTCCTCGTCGCGGAGCCCGAGACGAACGCAACACCGGCGGACTTGAACGTCGCCGTGGTGACCTGCACCTCCTGCGAGCCCGCCGGGCCGACCACGCCCAGGATCGACGAGTTCGAGGCCAGCCGCTCGGCGACCTGGATCGCCTGTGCGGTGTCCGGAAGCTGCGTGTCACCCACGACAGCACGGAACTTCGTCTTCTTGTGCGCGCGGTTGTACCGCGTCACCCAGTACCGCGCCCACCGGCCCTGCTGAGAGCCGATCGAGGCAGCCGCCCCGGTGATCGGAGCTGCGACGCCGATCGTGCGCGTTCTGCCGCATCTGACGAGCGCGGTGTCGGCGCTCGTAGGCGCTTGCGCAGCGGTCGTCGTCGAACTGCCCGCGGTGCCCGTCGCGGCGACGACGAGAGCCGTCAGCGCAACGAGCGCCGAGAGCAGTGGAAGCAACGCCTTCCTCATCCTTCCTCCTTGATCGAACCTTGTTCGGAAAGGCCCCTACGAACGCCGTTCGCGCGCTCGGGGCGGAAACCCCCCACCAATGTGCATAGACCCCCTTCCGATCCTTTCACGGGGTTAGACGCATTCGCCGCGAATTCGGTTGTCGGGAGTTGCACCGGCCGATTCTCTCACTGTCGGGGACGCACGCGGTGGAGGGCTGTCCCCTGGGCTACGTCCCACCGTGCGCCCTATGGAAGGATCGGTTTCGATGCCACCGCCGCTTCGGATCGGGGTCATGCAGCTGACGATGGAGCCGCTCGAGGAGATGCTGGCCTCTGCGCGCGCGATGGACCAGGCCGGCCTCGACACGATCTGGCTGGCTGAGGCCTACCCGTGGTGGCGGAAGCACGGGATGGAGGCGCGCTCCTCGACGGTCGTGTCCGCGCTGATGGCGGCCGAGACGGAGCGGCTCACGATCGGCTGGGGGATCATCTCGCCGTTCACGCGCCACCCGGTCCAGGTGGCGATGGACGCGCGCGTCGTCCAGGAGGCGGCGGGCCCGGGCCGGTTCCTGCTCGGCTTCGGGACCTCGAAGATCTTCCTCAACAACACGAAGCAACAGACCAACAAGACGCTGGGGCCGATGCGCGACGCGGTCGAGATCGTGCGCGGCGTCCTCGGCGGGGGCGAGTTCCGCTACGACGGCGACACGTGGAGCGCCGACGTCCCGGCACTGCAGGGGGAAGCGGAGACCCCGCGCGACGTGCCGCCGGTGTACGTCGCGGCGACCGCGCCCAAGATGCAGGCGCTCGCCGGTGAGATCGCCGACGGCTGCCTGACGCCGTCGATCACGACGCCCGCCTTCGTCCGCTACACGCGCGAGAACGTCGATGCCGACATCGACATCGGCTGCACGGTCGTGGCGTCGATCGGCGAGGACCGGGCGGCGGGACGCGACGGAGCCAGGGAGATCGCCGGGATGTACCTCGCGAACAAGGTGCAGAACATCCAGGGTTCCGCCGACACGCTGCTCGAGCTCGCCGGGATCGAGCAGGACGAGATCCGGCCGGTCGCAGAGGCGATGGAGCGGGGTGGACGGCTGGCGGCGAAGGAGCAGGTCACCGACGAGCTGCTCGACAAGTGCAAGCCGATCGCGGGGACACCCGACGACTGCATCGCTGCGATCGAGGAGTACCGCGACGCCGGTTGCACCCACGTGATGCTCGAGCTCTGGGGCGACGACCGGCATGGGCAGATCAGGCTGTTCGGCGAACGGGTGCTGCCGCACTTCAGAGGCTGATGGCGAGGCTCACCGTCACCGGCTACGGCGAGGTCTCGGTGCCGCCCGACGAGGCGCGCGTCGACCTGAACGTCGTCGCGCGGGGCGACTCGCCGGGCGAGGCGCTCAGCGGCGTCGCCGATCGCGCGAAGTCGCTCGTCGCGCTCCTCGACGAGCTCGGAATTCCGCCGGAGCAGCGTCTGACGAGCGGGATCTGGGCCCACGACGACCCGAGCCGGGCGGAGCCACGCGATTCCAGGCCGGCGAGCGTCGATTCCGGGCCGCTGGTCGAGGCGAGCCAGGCCACCGTGGCGGCGAGCGTCACCGTCACCTTCGAGGCGGAGCCGGCGTGATCCAGGAGCGGCGCCTCGTCGACCTCGCGCTAAGGCTCGTGTCGACGCCCTCCTTCACCGGATCCGAGGAGGCCGCGGCGCGGCTGACGGCGAGGGAGCTCGAGGAGCTCGGGCTGCAGGTGATGTGGCAGCAGGTCGAGGAGAACCGCGCGAACGTCGTTGGCACGTGGCCGGGCGAGGGCGGCGGTCCGACGCTGATGTTCAACGGCCATTTGGACACCTCGTACTCCGGCGAGGAGCCGTGGCTGCGCGAGATCCCGGGCTTCCGGCCGGAGGGCTTCGAGCGCGACGGCCGCATCTACGGCCTGGGGATCTCGAACATGAAGGGCGCGCTCGCCGCCTACGTCGAGGCGGTACGGTCGCTGATCGAGGACGGCGTCCGGCTGAAGGGCGACGTCCTGATCGCCGCCGTCTGCGGCGAGATCGAGAAGACGCAGCAGGGGGACGCCCAGGGCGCGGAGTACCGGGGCTATGCGGCCGGCTCGCGCTACCTCGTCGGGCACGGCGGCGCGGCGGACTACTGCATCCTCGGCGAGCCGACGGAGAACAAGCTCGTGCTCGCGCACTTCGGGACGACCTGGCTGCGGCTCCGCGTCCGCGGGCCCTTCATCCACACGGCGTTCTCGTCCGGGCGCCTGGCGGAGAACTCGATCGTGAAGATGCGAAGCGTGCTCGACGCCGCGCTCGCGTTCCTGCCGGAGTGGGAGGAGGAGATGTCGTACGGCGACGTCGCGGGCGTCGCCAACATCGGCGCGATCCAGGGCGGCTTCGGCTGGCGTGCCTCGCGGACGCCGCACGCGACCGACCTCTTCCTCGACCTCCGTGTCCCGCCGAACGTCTCGATGGCCGACGCCCGACGCCGCGCCTTGGCCTGGGCGCGGTCGCTGGAAGGCGTCGAGGCCGAGGTCTACGTCACCGCGCCCGGCGCGGAGGTCGACAAAGGCAGCCCGGTGGTCGGCGCAGTCGCTGCCGCGCACGAGGAGGTATTCGGCTCGGCGCCGGAGCGTGACGTCACCCGCTGGTTCTCAGATGCGTCCGTGCTTTCCCGCTACGGGATCGCGACGCTGAACTATGGGACTTCGTCCGGGCTGCCGGACGCGGAGCTCGGCGAGAACCTGGAGATCGAGGGGCTCGTGAAGACGGCCGACGTCTATGCGCGCGCGGCGCGGACGGTGTGCGGATGAGGCTCGTCACCTACGACGGCGGGAAGGTCGGACGCCTGGACGGCGCGGAGGTCGTCCGGCTCGAGGTCCCGGACATGCGGACGTACTTCGAGCGCGGCGGGGCCGAGGACGCCTCGGAGCGGATCGCCCTGGCGGAGGTCGAGCTCGAGGCGCCGATCGTCCCGAAGAAGTTCTTCCACACGGCCGGGAACTTCCGGGAGCACGAGGAGGAATCGAAGCAGGTCGACTGGTCGCACGCGATCGCACCCTGGATCGTCTTCTTTCAGAACGTCGACGCGATCGTCGGGCCCGACGACCCGGTCGTCTACCCGGAGCACCTGACCGACGAGCTGGACTACGAGCTCGAGCTGGCGGTCGTGATCTCGAAGCCGGGGAAGTGGTTCTCGGCCGAGGAGGCGATGGACCACGTCGGGGGCTACGTGATCTTCAACGACATCACGGCCCGGGACATCCAGCGGCGCGAGATGGAGTCCGGCGTCTTCTCCTTCTGCAAGGCGATCGACACCTTCTGCCCGCTTGGGCCGTGGATCGTGACGCCGGACGAGATCCCCGACCCGCACGACCTCGCGATGGAGCTGCGCGTGAACGGCGAGGTGCGGCAGACGTCGCACTCCGGCCGGATGTCGGTGACGATCCCGGAGATCCTGGCGCACTACGCGCCGCTCGGGTACTCCGCAGGCGACATCGTTTCGACGGGCACGGTCAGCGGCGTCGCGGGCTTCAGCGAGGACGCGGTATCACTGTACCTGAGGCCCGGCGACGTGATGGAGGCGGAGATCGAGCGGATCGGCGTGCTGCGCAACCCCGTCATCTCGTGGCAGGAGGCGCACGGTGAGCCGGCGCCCGAGCGAGTCAGGTGGTAGTCGGCGAGGTTCAGATCAGCTCTCTGCCCGACGCGCTGGGCGACCTGGGCGAGTTCGACGAGCTGTTCCCTACCACGACGGACTGGGACGCCTATCGAGAGGCATACCCCTCGAGCTTCAACGGGTCGCGGTTCCGGTTCCCCGTCGTCACCTACCTGTTGCGGAGCGGTGGCCGGAACGTCCTGGTCGACACCGGGGCCGGACCGCGAGGGCTGTGGGACGAGTGGGATCCGGAGCGCGCCGCAGAGCTTCCAGACGCGCTGGCCGCGCAAGGAGCCGAGCCCGAGGAGGTCGACGTCGTCTTCTTCACGCACCTCCACATCGACCACGTCGGCTGGAACACGGACGACCACGGACGGCCGTTCTTCCCGAACGCCCGCTACGTCGTCCACCGCGACGCCCTCGCCTTCGCGCGCGGCGAGGGCCGCCGCACCCATACGCCCCGCACGATCGACCCGATCGAGTTCGAGGAGCTCGACGGTGAGGCCGAGCTCGCCCCGGGGATCACGACGACCCCGCTCCCCGGTCACTACCCGGGCCACATGGGCGTGCGGATCCGCCGCCTGGGCGGCGGTGGGGAGGCGTTCGTACTCGGCGACGCCGCGGCGCACCCGATGCTGTTCGACCGTCCGGCCGACACGTTCGCGAGTGACGTCGACGAAGCCGGGTCGATCCAGACGCGAGAGCGCCTGCTCCCCGAGCTCGTCGACACCGGCGTGCTCGTCCTCTGTGGCCACTTTCCCGACGGCGGTATCGGCCGCCTGCTCCGGCGCGACGGCCGCGTCCTCTGGACGGCCGTGTGACCTGGTCGCGGGACGACGCGAAGCTCGACCGCGTTCGCGCGCTGATGGCCGAGGAGGAGCTCGACGCCCTCGTCGTCCGCGCGCCGGACAACGTCCTCTACCTCTCCAACTTCTGGGCCATGAAGGGCTACGACGCCGTCGTCTTCCCGCGCGAGGGCGACCCGACACTGATCTGCCTCGAGGCGTCCGCCGACGACGCGGCGCGCACGGCCTGGACGGACGACGTCCGCTTCTTCGGCGGCTACGACGAGGGCGACCCGCGCCCGCCGCAGGCACGGGCGCTCGACTCGGCGCTCGAGGCCTCCCGCGGCTTCGACCGAGTCGGGCTCGAGCTCTCGCTCGGCACGCAGGCATCGGACCGGATGGTCGGCGAGCCGACGACCCACACCGCCGCGTGGTTCTCGGCCTGGCCGACCGCGCAGGACGCCGCGCCGCTCCTCGCCCGGGCGCGCGCGATCAAGACGCCGCAAGAGCTCGAGCGGATGCGCCTCGCGAACGAGATCGCCGCCGCGGCGATGGAGCACGTGCGCGCCGTGCTGCGGCCGGGGATGAAGGAGAGCGAGGCCGGCGCGCTCTGGAACGGCTTCGTCCATGGCCAGGGGACGGGGTGGGAGGGCAAGGTCGACCTGGCCCACGGCTTCTCGCTCGTCTGGTCGGGCGAGGGGATCCGGACCTTCACGGCGACCGGCGACCGGCCGGTGCAGGAGCACGAGCCGACGCTGTTCGAGATCTGGGTCTGCGCGGACGGCTACTGGTGCGACCACACGAAGAATCTGTGCCCGGGGGAGCTCACGCCCGAGTACGAGCGGCTTCGTGAGAGTCTCCTCGGCGTGTACCAGCGTGCGATCGACCACTGCCGCCCGGGCGCGGCCCTGGACGAGCTCGACCGGCTGATCCGCGACGGTCTCGCGGAGATCGGCTACCCGGGTCAGCCGTCGCATCCGATTGCCCACGGCGTGGGGGCGAGGGCCCACGAGCCGCCCTACGCCCACCAGGCGATGCCGGCGACGATGGAGGAGGGAATGGTGCTGGCGATCGAGCCCGGGGTGTACTGGGAGGGCGGCGGCGGGCTTCGCGTCGAGGACAACTTCTTCGTCACGGCCGACGGCGCGGAGAAGCTTTCGCCGTTCCCGGACGGGGTGGTGCGGTGATCTGGACCGGCGAGGTGAACCGGCCCCACGCGCTCGATGCGACCGTCGGCTTCTACGACACCACGTTGCGCGACGGCGAGCAGACCGTCGGCGTCGTGCTGATGCCGGAGGAGAAGCTCGAGATCGCGCGCGCTCTCTCCGACGCCGGGGTCGAGCGGATCGAGGCCGGCTTCCCGAGGGTCTCGGCCGACGACTGGGAGGCGGTACGGCTCATCTCCGGGGCCGGCCTCGAGGCGGAGATCTGGGGGTTCTCGCGCGCCGTCGCGGCCGACGTCGAGGCGCTGGTCGAGCTCGGCGTGGGCGCGAGCGTGATCGAGTCGCCGATCTCGGAGCTCAAGCTCCGGGCGCTCCGCGTCTCGCGAGAGGAGATGCTGAACCGGATCCGGAACGCGGTCGCCACCGCCGTCCAGGCCGGGATCCACGTCGCGTACTTCGGCGTCGACTCGACGCGGGCCGAGCCGGAGTTCTTCGACGCCGCCTACTCCGCCGCCGTCGAGGCGGGCGCCGCCGAGGTCGTCGTGGTCGACACGCTCGGCGTCGCCGGCCCGGAGGCGGTGGCCGAGCTCGTGGGCCGTACCCGCGAGCGCCTCGGCCCGGAGATCCCCGTCCACTTTCACGGCCACAACGACTTCGGCCTCGCCACGGCCAACGCCGTCGCCGCGGTCAAGGCCGGAGCCGAGTGGGTCCACGGCACCGTCAACGGCATGGGCGAGCGGGCCGGCAACGCGAACCTCGCAGAGGTCGCGCTGACGCTGCGCGCCGTCTACGGAGTCGAGACGCGGCTCGACCTCAAGCGGGCTCGCGTGCTGGCGGCGCGGGTGCAGGAGCTGTCCGGCTACGAGCTCGAGCCCTGGAAACCCCTGACCGGCGCGAACCTCTTTCGACGCGAGAGCGGCGCGGTCGCGAGCCAGTTCCACGACCCGGAGTCGATCGAGCCCTACTCGTCCGAGCTCGTCGCGGCCGACCGCGGGATCGTGCTCGGCAAGAAGAGCGGCCTCGACTCGATCCTGATCAAGGCCGAGGAGCTCGGCCTCGAGATCCCGGAAGAGCGGCGCGCCGAGGTGCTGGCGGCCGTGAAGCAGCTGGGCACCGACAAGCGCGACCTCGTCACGGACGACGAGTTCCGCCGGCTGGTCGCGGAAGGAGGAAGCAGATGAGCCATCACCGTCAACTCTTGAACCCGCCGGAGCTCCATCCCGCTCCGGGCTTCAGCCACGTCGCGATCGCGGAGGGCGACAAGGTCGTGCACTTCGCCGGCCAGGTCGCGCTCGCGCCGGACTTCTCACTCCTCGCCGACGACCTCTACGGGCAGACGGTCGGGGCGATGCGGAACCTCGAGATCGCGCTGAATGCGGCCGGCGTGGGTTGGGACGACATCGTCCGGCGGACGATCTACACGACCCAGCCGACCGAGTACGAGACGATCACGCGGGCGATCGACGAGGTCACCGGCGGCGCCGACCATCCAGCCCAGACCATCCTCGGCGTCACCGGCCTGGCCGTGCCCGGCCTCCTGATCGAGATCGAGTGCACGGCGGTGCTCTCCTGACCCACGACGCCGTCGTCGTCGGCAGCGGGATCAACGGCCTCGTCTGCGCCGCGCTCCTCTCCCGCGCCGGCTGGGACGTCTGCATGCTGGAACGGAACGGCTGGTTCGGCGGCGCGATCAGGACGGACGAGATCACCGAGCCCGGCTTCAAGCACGATGTCTTCAGCGCCTGGCACCCGCTCTGGGTCGGTGGCGCTGCCCACGCAGAGCTCGGCCCCGACCTCGAGGCCCACGGGCTCGAGTACCTGAACACCGAGCTGCCGACCGGGACGCTCTTCCCGGACGGGGAGAGCGCGTTCCTGCTCCGGACGGCCGACGCGAACGCCGAGGAGCTCGACCGGCACCACTCCGGGGACGGCGACGCCTGGCGCGCGATGCTCGGCGGGTTCTTCCCGAACGCGGACCTCGCGTTCGGCGTGCTCGGCACGGAGCTCTGGTCGCGGCAGGGAGCGACGCTCGGCGCGAAGGCGGTCCGGCGGCTCGGCCGCCGTGGGGCGGCGGAGTTCGCGGGCCGGCTCTTGATCTCTGCGCGCGACTGGCTCGAGACGACGTTCGGCTCGGAACGGGCGCACGGGCTGCTCGCGCCCTGGGTGCTCCACACCGGGCTCGGCCCCGACGCCGCCGCCTCGGGCTACATGGCGCAGGTGATCGCGGTCGCCGTGCAGGAGGGCGGAATGCCGATCCCGGTCGGCGGCGGCCAGAAGCTCCCCGACGCGCTGGTCTCGCTGATCCGCGCGAACGGCGGAACGTGCGAGACCGGCGTCCACGTCGAGCGGGTCTTCACCGGCGGCGTTCGCACCGACGACGGCCGCACGATCGGCGCGTCGCAGGCCGTGATCTGCAACGTCACCCCGACGCAGCTCTACGGCGAGCTGCTCGAGGGGCAGTCGGAGCGCGCACAGGGGTTTCGCTACGGGCGCAGCGAGATGCAGATCCACTACGCGCTCTCCGAGCCACCGCGCTGGGAGGGAGACACGCGGCTTGGCGAGACGGCGATCGTCCACCTGACCCCGGGCCTCGACGGCGTGTCGCGCGCTGTCAACGAGGCCGAGCGCGGCTTGCTGCCCGCGGAGGCGACGGTCGTCGTCGGTCAGCCGCTGACGATGGACGCCTCGCGCGCGCCACACGGTCACGGGCTGCTCTGGATCCAGCTCCAGGAGCTCCCGTGGCGGATCAAGGGCGACGCTGCGAGGGAGCTCGACGTCGGCGACGGCAGCTGGACCGACGACCTCCGTGAGCGCTACGCCGACCGGATCCAGGAGCGGATCGCGCGCCACATCCCGAACCTCGAGTCGTCGATCCTGGGACGCACCGTTCTCTCGCCGGCCGATCTCGAGGCGGCGAACATCAACCTCCGCCAGGGCGACCCCTACGGCGGATCGCTCGCGCTCGACCAGAACTTCCTCTGGCGTCCCCTGCCCTCGCTGCCCGGCCACCGGACGCCCGTGGACGGCGTCTGGCACGTCGGCGCCAGCACCCACCCCGGGCCGGGGCTGGGCGGGGGCTCGGGCACGCTCGTCGCGCAGCAGCTGCTCGCCCCGTCGCTCGTCACCCGCGCGAAGAGGCTCGTCCGGGGCTGATGCCGCGCTACTCGATCTCGCAGATCACGACCGTCGGCCAATCGTTCGCGGACGACCTCGACGCCTACTGCGCGGCCGGCGCCCACGGGGTAGGGATCTGGGAGCTGAAGCTCGCCGACGATTCGCTCGAGCGGTTCCGAGCGAACAGGCTCGAGGCGGCGACCGCCGTCCCGGAGGTCCCGTCGATCCTGCCGCTGCCGCTGATGGAAGGCCCGGAGGACCCGGGAGAGAGGGTCGAGGCGATCGCCGCCGGGATCCGCCGCCTCGCGCCGTTCGAGCCGTCCTCCGTCCTCTTCCTGACGGGGCCGGGCGACGACAGGCAGACGGTGGTCGACGGCATCCGGTCGATCGCCGACGCCGGCGCCGAGGCGGGCGTCCGGGTCGTGCTCGAGCCGATCCAGCGCGAGTTCGCCCACGTCTGGACGATCGTCTCCTCGCTCGACGAGGCGGCAGCGCTGCTGGAGGAGGCCGGCCGCCCGGACGTCGGCCTCCAGTACGACACCTGGCACCTGTGGCGGGAGCCGCTCGAGCAGGTCGAGCGGCATCGGGACCGGATCGGCGGCCTGCATCTCGCCGACTGGCGCGAGCCGACCCGGAACACGAACGACCGCGTTCTGCCCGGCGACGGCGTGATCGACTACCGCCCGATCCTCGAGACCCTGCGCTGGGATGGGCTCTACGACCTCGAGATCTTCTCCGACGCCGAGCTGCCGGGATCCCTCTGGACCGAGGATCCGCGCGAGCTCGCGCGGCGCGGAGTGGAGGCGCTACGGACCGTGTCTGCGTAGTCGGCGGCGGGGTGATCGGCGGCCTCTACGCCGGCCACCTCGCGCGGGTCGCCGACGTCTCGGTCCTCTGCCGCCGCGAGGAGCACGCGCGGGCGCTCAACGAGCACGGCCTCCGGATCTCGGGCCGCCACGAGTTCCACACGCCGCTCGCGGCGGCGACCGACCCGGCGCAGCTGCCGGAGCCGGAGCTCGTGATCGTGGCGACGAAGACGACCGAGCTCGACGCCGCGCTCACCCGGCTCGAGGGGCACTGGCCCGGCGCGGCGATGATGACGGTTCAGAACGGCCTCGGCGCCGAGGAGTTCGCGCGGGGCCACGGGGACTGGCGGTTGATCTCGGCGGTCACGTTCATGAGCGGGACGCGCCACGAGGACACGCTCATCGAGTACATCCTCGACACGGAGACGTGGCTCGGCCCGTACGGTGGGACGCCGTTCGGCCTCGTCGAGGAGGTCGCGGACCTGATCGTCCGCTCGGAGCTGAAGGCGCGCGCCTTCGAGGATCTCCGGCCGGCGCAGTGGTCGAAGTTGATCTTCAACTCGACCGTCAACACCGTCGCCGCGCTGACCGGCCTGCCGCACGACCCGCACTTCGCCGAGCGCGACCGGCTCGAGCAGTTGGGACACCTCGTCTACGCGCTGATGGAGGAGGGCAAGCGCGTCGCGACCGCAGTCGGGATCGAGCTCCACGAGGATCCGTGGGAGATGAACGTCCTGGCGACCCAGCGGGGAAGTCGTCACTACCCGTCGATGCTCGAGGACGTCGAGGCGCACCGCCCGACCGAAGTCGACCAGATCACCGGAGCGCTCGTCCGCGAGGCCCACCGGCTCGGCGTCGAGGTTCCGCTGCAGACCGCGATGTACCGGCTCGTGAAGGCGCGGGAGGCATCGTGGGCATCCGATTGACCCGTTTGGGTCGTAGGTTCAATATCTCTCGCGTCCTATCGTTTTTTGTCCAATCCTGCGGCACGAGGAGGGAGTTCATGCAGAGGAGAGGGGTACGTTTGGGGGTCGTTGGCGCAATCCTGGCCGTGCTGGCGATCGCGGCCTTCGGCGGTGCGGGCCGTGATTCGTCGGCCGCAACCAAGCCGATCGTGATCGGCTGGGCGTACGACAGCAAGGGCCAGATGGCGCCGTTCGACGGGCCCGCTCTGGCGGCGGCGAAGATTCACGTGAAGACCCTGAACGCGAAGCGCGGGCGGCAGGTTCGCATCGACACCTGCGACACGAACAACAACAACCCCGCCCGGGCGAAGTCATGCGCCCGCTCGCTGCTCGGCCGGGGCGCCGACATCCTGTTCGTCACCTGTGACGTGGACTTCGCGACGCCGGTCGTCCAGGAGGCGCTGAATCGCGGCAAGCTGGCGGTCGCGCCGTGCATCGGCACCGACCAGATGGGGCCGAAGCGGTTCGGCCGCAAGGGCCGCCTCGCCTTCAGCTTCGGGAACGTGGCGCAGGACGAGGGCTCCGCGATGGCCGAGTACGCGATTCGTCGCGGCTGGAAGACCGCCGGCCTTGGGACGAACACGCTGCTCGTCTACTTCAAGAACGTCGTCCAGGCCTTCGAGAAGCGCTACACGCAGCTCGGCGGCCGGGTCGTCGGGAAGGAGAGCTACGCGACCGGCGCCAACAACGTCGGGGCGGCCGTCAGCCGGCTGAACCAGCGTCGCGCGGCGGTCTACGTCACCTCGACGGCGTTCGGCGAGCTGCCGGCGTTCGTGTCCGGGTTCCGGTCGCTCGGAAACCAGACGCCCATCCTGAACTCGTGGGCCGGCGACGGGACGTACTGGGCGACGCAGAACCCGAAGGTGACGAACTACTACGCGGTCACCTTCGCGTCGGTCTTCGGCGACGACCCGAACCCGGCCGTGAAGCGGCTGGCGAAGCAGGTCAAGGCCGGCACGGGCGGCTTCGTCACCGGCCCGGCGGCGATCGACGGCGTGCTCGCCGCGGTCAAGCGGGCCGGGGGCTCAACGAACGGCGCTCGGCTCGCCGCGCAGATGGAGAAGTTCAAGCGGGTCCCGACGATCTCCGGGAAGGTCAGCTTCTCCAAGTCGCTGCACACCGTCTTCGGCCGGCAGTACCGCGTGATCCAGGTGCAAAACAACAACGGCAAGCGCGTCGGCCTGGTCACCGCCAAGGTCGTCCCGAAGCTCTGACGGAGGCTGTCGCCGCTCAGGCGAAGGAGAGGCCCGGGGGCACGCTCCGGGCCTCCTCCGTCTCGCGCTCGTTCGAGGGCGTGCGGGCGCTCCAGGACGTGACGCTGGAGCTCGGCCGCCACGAGGTCGTCGGGCTGATCGGGCCGAACGGCGCCGGGAAGTCCACGCTGGTGAACCTCCTCAGCGGGTTCGACTTCCCGACCGAGGGAACCGTCGCGATGGCGGACCGCGAGATCACGAAGTGGAGCGCGCACCGCCGGGCCCGCGCCGGGCTCGCCCGGACCTTCCAGCACAGCCGGTCGTTCCGCGACCTGACCGTTCGCGAGAACGTCGAGGTGGCGGCGCTCGCGGCCGGCGCCTGGGGCAGGGAGGCGCGGCGTAGGGCGGACGAGCTGCTCGACCTGCTGGGGCTCGGGAACCGGTCCGAGCTTCCAGCGGGCGCGCTCCCCCACGGCGACGAGCGGCGGCTCGGCGTGGCGCGGGCCCTTGCGACCGAGCCGCAGTTCGTGCTGATGGACGAGCCGGCCGCGGGGCTGCCCGAGGCGGAGGTGCCGGACTTCGCCGCGGTCATGCGCTCCGTCCGCGACGACCACGACGCCGGCGTCCTCCTGATCGACCACAACATGGCGCTCGTGATGGACGTCTGCGACCGGCTCCTCGTGCTCGACCAGGGGCGGACGCTCGCCGAGGGGACGCCGGCCGAGATCCGGGCGAACCTCGACGTCGCCGCCGCGTATCTCGGCGACACCGCGGTTGCCGAGGAGGACGTCGATGGCTGAGGCGGCGCTCGCGGTGCGCGACCTGGAGGTCCGGTACGGGCCCGTCGCCGCCGTTCGCGGCCTCAGCCTCGAAGTCGGCCGGGGCGAGATCGTCGGGCTGATCGGGCCGAACGGCGCGGGGAAGTCGACGACGCTGCACGCGATCATGGGGCTCATCCCGGCGCGGACGGGCGAGGTCACGGTGGCGGGCCGGCGCGTGCTCGGGCGACCGCCGGAGAGGATCGCGGCGAGGGGCGTCGCGCTGGTCCCGGAGGGACGGCGGATCTTCGCGGACTTCACGGTCGAGGAGAACCTTCTGCTCGGCCTCGCCGCACGGCGGGGCCGCCACGGCCGCGGCGCCCTGTCCGGCGCGTACGAGCTCTTCCCGGTGCTGGGCGAGTCTCGGCGCCGCCAGGCGGGGCTCCTCTCGGGTGGCCAGCAGCAGCAGCTCGCGATCGCGCGGGCGCTCGTCGCGCAGCCGGACGTCCTGCTCCTGGACGAGCCCTCGCTGGGGCTGGCTCCGTCCCTCGTCGACAGCGTCTTCGACGTCCTGACGAAGATCCGCGACGGCGGCTTCGCGATCCTGCTCGTCGAGCAGCGCGCTCAGCGGACGGTGGCGCTCGCCGACCGGACGCACGTGATCGCGAACGGCGAGCTCCGCCTGACGCTCGGTCCCGGCGACGCCGACGACACGGAGAAGATGGTCGCGGCCTACTTCGGCGGCTGAGCTTGCTCGCGGCGATCGACGCCCAGACGCTCGTCGACTCCGTCGGCCTCGGCGCGATCTATGCGCTGATGGCGGTCGGGATCGGCCTCGTCTTCGGCGTCCTCCGGCTTGTCAACTTCGCTTACGGCCAGCTGATCATGGCCGGCGCCTACACGCTCGCCTTCACCGCCAACTGGCGGGTCGCCTGGAGCCTCGCCGCCTGCCTCGTCGTGGTCGTCGCCCTGTCGCTCGCGATGGAGCTCGCCGTCTTCCGGCCGCTGCGGGGCGCCTCGCCGGCGGTGATGCTCGTGACGACGTTCGCGATCGCGTTCGTGCTCCAGGCCGTCGCGCTGCTGATCGACCTGCGCGACAACACCCTCGGGGAGGTCGCGACCTCGGTGGCGCCGTTGAACCAGGCGATCACGCTGCGCGGCGTCGAGCTGCGGAAGATCACGATCGTGGCGGTCCTCGTCACGGTCGTCGTGCTCGCCCTGCTCGCACTGCTCCTGAACCGGACGAGGATCGGGCTCCACATGCGGGCGGCGTCGACCGACTTCTCCACCGCCCGGCTGCTCGGCGTGCAGGCGAACCGCGTGATCGGCCTCGCCGTCCTGCTCTCCGGCGTGGTCGCCGCCGTGGTGGCCGTGCTGCTGACCGTGCAGCTCCCGTTCGTCCAGCCGGACTTCGCGCTCCGCGAGACGATCGTCGTGCTCGTCGGCGTCGTCGTCGGCGGGATCGAGCGGCTCTGGACGGCGACCCTCGGTGGGTTCCTGATCGGGTTCGCGACCGGGATCATCAACGGGGCGCTGCCGACTGACCAGAGCGTGTTCCTGCCGTCGGCCGTGTTCGCGCTCGTGATCCTCGTGCTCCTGCTCCGGCCCTCGGGCCTCTTCGTCTGGGGCCGCCCGGCGGCCGAGCGCCTGTGAGGCGGTGGGTCGAGGCGGCGGTGCAGCTCGCCGCGCCGGCCGTCCTCGTCGTCGCCGTCGGGATCGCCTCGCGCTTCGTCTCGAACGCGCACGAGATCTACTTCCTGAACGCGCTCGTCTCGGTCGCGATCGTCGTCGCCGTCTACGTCTTCATCGGCAACTCCGGCGTGCTCTCGTTCGGGCAGATCAGCTTCGTCGCCGTCGGCGCGTTTGCGTCGGGCGTACTGACGATCCCGCTGGAGTCGAAGACAGGCGTGCTCCCCCAGCTCTACCCGTTGCTCCGCGACCACACGGTCGGGAACGTCGCCTCGTTGCTGGTCGCGGCCGCCGTCGGCGGCCTGTTCGCGGTGCTCGTGGGCATGCCGCTGATGCGGCTCTCGGGCCTGGCGGCGGGCATCGCCACCTTCGCCGTGCTGGAGATCACGCACAACGTGCTGCGCGAGTGGACGAAGATCGGCCCCGGCGCGACGACGCTCTCGCTCGTCCCCGAGACGACGGGCGCGCTGCAGGCGACGCTCGGCGCGCTCGTCGTGATCGCCGCCGCCTTCGCCTACCAGCGGTCGCGCTTCGGCCGGCGGCTGCGAGCTTCGCGCGAGGATCCCGCGGCGGCGCGCGGCGTCGGCGTCAACGTCCACCGCGAGCGGCTCTGGGCCTTCACCGCCTCGGGCGCGCTCGCCGGGTTCGCGGGCGGCCTCCTCGTCCACCTGCTCGGGTCGATCACGACCGAGCAGGTCTACCTCGAGCTGACGTTCATCACCCTCGCGATGCTGGTCGTCGGCGGACTGACGAGCCTCTGGGGCGCCGTCGTCGGCGCGCTCGCGGTGAGCGCGCTCGACTCGTTCCTGACCGAGTCGGAGCAGGGCGTGAAGCTCGGCGTCACGATCGACACACCGCAGGGCACGCGGCTGATCTTCCTGGGCGCGATCATGGCGCTCATGCTGATCGTGCGGCCCCAGGGGATCACCGGCGGCAAGGAGTTCCGGCTGCCGCGGTGGCGCGGATGATCGTCACCGTCGTCGGCTGCGGCGCCGTCGGGTCGCTGTTCGCCGCGAACCTGGCGCAGCTGGACGACGTCGAGGTCTGGGCGTTCGACGTCTGGCCCGAGCACGTCGCGGCGATCAACGAGCGCGGGTTGCGGCTGACCGGTGCCGGCGACGTCGTCGGGCGGGTGCGGGCGACCTCGGATCCGGCGGAGGCGCCCCGGTCCGACTTCGGCATCGTCGCCACGAAGAGCATGCACACCGGCGCTGCCGTCGCCTCGGTCGCGCACGCCTTCGCCGACGGCGCGGTCGCCTCCGTGCAGAACGGGGTCGGGAACGAGGAGGCGATCGCCGAGCACGTGCCGCGCGTGATCCGCGGGACGACGTTCCCGGCCGGGAAGATCCTCGAGCCCGGCGTCGTGCAGTGGGACGTCAAGGGCGAGACGACGATCGGCCCCTTCGAGCCGAAACCGGCCGCGTTGGACGAGGTCGAGCGCCTGGCCGAGGCCTGCACGCGTGCGGGGATGACAACGAGTGCCGTCGCGGACGCCCGGGGCCCGCAGTGGCGGAAGCTCATCTTCAACGCCGCCACGAACCCGGTCGGCGCGCTCACCGGGCTGAGCCACGGCCGGGTCTGTGAGGACCCCGAGCTCCGGGCGTTCGTCAGCGGCCTCGTCGACGAGGGGAAGGCGGTCGCGGCAGCGCAGGCGATCGAGCTCGACGAGGATCCCGAGACCTTGATCGACTTCGCGGCCCGGCCGGAGGTGGCCTACGACCACAAGGCGAGCATGCTCCAGGACGTCGAGGCCGGGCGGCAGACCGAGATCGACTTCCTGAACGGCGGCATCGTGCGCTTCGGCCGGGAGCACGGCGTCCCGACGCCCCTGAACGAGGCGGTGACGGCCCTGATCAAGGGACTGGAGCGGTCGTGGGGGAGCTAGAGGGCCGGTACGCACGGGTCCGCGAGGCGCTGGCGCGGGACGGACTGGACGCCGCGCTCGTCTGCGGCACCGAGTACACGGGCTTCGAGGGCTCCGTCACCTACCTGTCGGGCTTCCAGATCGTCCACCGGTACGCGTACGTGCTGCTACCGCTCGAGGGCGAGCCGTCGATCGTGTTCCCCGCCGAGGCGCGGTACGTCGGCGAGCACGGAACCTCCCGGATCGAGGACCAGGTCTTCGCCGACCGGCCGGGCGAGTGGCTGGCGGACCGGCTGCGCGGACAGCGCGCCGGCGTCTACGGGCTCGACTACATCGCGACGGTCCGCGACTTCGCGGCGATGCAGGACGCGGTCGAGCTCGTACCGTGGGACGTCGAGTTCGACCACGCGCGCGCGGTGAAGAGCGACGCCGAGCTGGAGTCCGTTCGCGACAGCGTCCGGATCAACACGGAGGGCTTCTGGGCGTTCCGCGATGCGTACGAGCCGGGCCGCAACGCCGCCGAGGTGCTCGCGCCGGCCGAGAGGCTCTTCGTCGAGCAGGGCTGCGGGCGGCTGACGATGAACATGGTGCTCGTCGGGCCGGAGTTCGCGATCGCCCGCAAGGAGATCGTCCTCGGCGAGTTCTGCATCCCCTCGCTCGAGATCGCCGGCCCGGGCGGCCACTGGGTCGAGGTCTCGCGCGCGCTCGGAACGCCGTCGGCCGAGATCTCGCGGATGCTCGAGGGCTACGAGGAGTACTTCGAGGTGGCGAAGACGGCCCTGCGGCCGCGCGCGACGGCCCACGACGTCCACCGCGCGGTCTCGAAGGGGTTCGTCGACCGGGGCTACCACCTGGGCCACGTCACGGGCCACTCGATCGGCATGACCATGATCGAGTTCCCGAAGATCGGCGAGGGAGTCGAGACGGAGCTCGAGGCGGGGATGGTCTTCTCGATGCACCCGCATGCGATCTCCGAGGACGGCAAGGAGTGCCTGTACATGCAGGACACCTGGCTCGTCACGGAGTCCGGCGGGGAGCCGCTCGCCGGTCTCGAGATGCGGCTCTACTAGACCTCGGCGTGGATGCGGCCCTTGGCGGTCTTCAGCCGGCCGCCGTCCCGGCCCGCGCGCACCGCGAGGATCTCCGCCAGGATCGACACGGCCGTCTCGGCCGGGGTGATCGCGCCCAGGTCGAGGCCGGACGGGCCCGCGATCCGGTCGATCGCCTCCTCGTCGAGCCCCTCCTCCAGCAGCCGCTCGCGGCGACGCTCCTGGTTTCGGCGCGAGCCGAGCGCGCCGACGTAGTACGCCTCGCTCGCGAGCGCACCCTTCAGCGCCGGCACGTCGAACCGGTCCTCATGGGTCAGCACGACCACGGCCGTCGCGTGGTCCGGAGCGATCCGTTCCAGCGCGTCCTCCGGCCAGGAGACGACCAGCTCGTCGGCGCTCGGGATTCGCTCCTCCGTCGTGAGCTTGGCCCGGGCGTCGACGACGATCGTCCGCCAGCCCAGCCCGGCTGCGGCATGGCAGAGATGCTCGGCCGTGTCGACTGCACCGAAGACCACGAGCCGCGGCCGGAGGCCGAAGACGTCGCAGAAGACCCTGCGCCCGTCCTCTTCGATCAGGACGCTGCGGCCGCGCTTCAGCAGCTCGTCCACGGCCGCCGGAAGCTTGCCGAGGCCGTCGCCGAGCGTCTCGCCGCTCTCGAAGACGAGCGACTTCGCCCCGACGCCGTCGCCCGCGATCACCTCGTACAGCACCGCGGGCTCCTCCTGCTCCGCCGCGGCGAGGAGGCGCTCGACGAGCGGTCGCTCGTACTCGTCGACGAAGACCTCGATCTCGCCGCCGCACGGTAGTCCGACCGAGAGGCCGAGCTCATCCGAGATGCCGTAATCGGCGAGCTGGGGAGGTCCGCCGCCGAGCCGTTCCTGCGCGAGGCCGTAGACCTCGCTCTCGACGCACCCGCCGGAGACGGAGCCGGCCAGCTCGCCACCCTCGGAGACACCGAGCTTGGCGCCGACCGGCCGCGGCGCCGACCGCCGTGTCGCGACAACCGTCGCGAGCGCGATGCGCTCCTCGCGATCGAGCCAGCGGCGCAGATCCGGGGCGATCTCCAGCACGTTCACGATCGTACCGGGGGCCTCAGGACTGCGAACGGGTCGGTCACCTCGAGCGCCGGCGACCGAAACCGGAACAGCTCTGCGGGGCGGCCGCCGGTCCGACCGGGCTCGCGCTTCGACCCGGTCCGCTCCAGCACGCCGCGGCGCAGCAGCACCCGCTGGAGGTTCGTCGCGGAGACGTCGTGGCCGAGCGCGGCGACGTAGATCGTCCGCAGCTCCGAGAGGGTGAACTCCTCCGGCGCGAGGGCGAACCCGATGTTCGTGTACGAGAGCTTCGCCCGCAGCCGGTGCAGGCCGGACTCCACGATCTCGCCGTGGTCGAAAGCCGTCGGCGGCAGGTCGGTCGCGGGATGCCAGGCCGTGTCCGCCGGCACCGCCGGATCGACCCCGATCGGGATCAGGCCCAGGTACGCGGTCGCGAGCTCCCGCCGCAGCGGATTGCGCGCCGGGTCGCTCAGCGTCTCCAGCTGCTCGAGGTGCGCGAGCTCGCGTACGTCGACCTTCGACGCGAGGTGCCGGCGGATCGACTCCTCCAGCGGCTCGTCCGGCCCGAGGGCCCCGCCCGGCAGCGCCCACCGCCCCTCGAACGGCCCGCGGGCGCGCTGCCACATCAGCGCCTCGAGCGACTCGTCGCGGACCTGGAAGACCACGGCAAGCGAGACGTGGAGAGGGGCCGGTGGGATAGACTCCACCACCGGTTTGAGACTACCAGGCGAAAACCTCGGGATCCGACTCGCGGTCGCTGTCGTCGCCGCTCTTGCGCTCGCCGGTTGCGGCGGCGGAAGCGACGAGGGCGCCGGGATTACGACCGGCACGACGACGGCGCCGCAGAGCGACGTCAAGGTCGCGCTCGTCACGGACGTCGGCCAGCTCAACGACCGCGGCTTCAACCAGCTCGCCTACCAGGGCCTCAAGCGCGCGGGCCGCGAGCTCGGCATCAAGACGAAGGTGGTCGAGTCCGCATCCGCCGCCGACTACGTCCCGAACTACTCCGCGCTTGCCCGCCAGGGCTACGACCTGATCATCGGGGTCGGCTTCGCGCAGGGCGATGCGATCGACACCGGCGCGACCCAGTTTCCGGACACGAAGTTCGCGATCATCGACGTCGATCAGACCGGCCTCAAGCACAAGCCGGCGAACGTCGTCGGCCTGCTCTTCAAGGAGGAGCAGGTCGGCTACCTCGCGGGCTACCTGGCCGGTCTCGCCGCCAAGCGGGAGCAGGCGAAGGCGATCGGCTCGGTGGGCGGCTACAAGGAGCCGCCCGTCGACCGCTTCATCGCCGGCTACCAGGCGGGCGCCAAGGAGGCGGACCCGGCGATCAAGACGCTGAACGACTACTCGTCGGACTGGGACGACCAGGCCAAGTGCAAGGAGCTCGCGCTGACGCAGATCGCGCGCGGCGCGGGCGTCGTCTTCCAGGTGGCGGGCGGCTGCGGCCTCGGCGCGCTCAGCGCCACGAAGGAGAAGAAGGTCTGGGGGATCGGCGTCGACGCCGACCAGTCCTTCCTCGGCCCGTACGTCCTGACGAGCGCGGTGAAGCGTGTGGACGAGGCCGTCTTTCGCACGATCAAGTCCGTAGTCGACGACGAGTGGCAGGGCGGCCGCAACCTCATCTTCGGCCTGAAGCAGGACGGCGTCGGGCTCGGGAAGATCAGCCCGAAGGTGCCGCAGTCGGACCTGGACGCTCTGGACGACGTCAAGGCGCGCATCCGCGCGGGCAAGATCCAGATCCCGACGGCGCTCTAGCCAAGTAACAACTTGTTACAAGCGGGGTCGGCCCGCCGCTACGGCAGCGGGTTCCTGAGCTCCCGCCGGGCCGCTCCCTCCAAGTAACAAGTTGTTACAAGGACCCGATCGTCAGTCCTCCGCAGCCTCGGCCATCGACCGCGGCGCCGGCACGTTCTCGAAGCGGAGGTTGCCCGCGGGAACCATCCAGGTCATCACCTCGACCGCGATCCGGCCCGCCCGCACCGCCGGATCCTCGTTGCTGAGCCGGCGCGCCGTCTCCGGGTCGCAGGTCATGATCGAGATGCCGCGCAGGCGCTCGTCGTCCTGGTCGACGAGCGGCCCTCCGGCAATGAGGTAGCCGCGATCGCGCAGTTCGGCCCGAAACGCGAGATGCCGATCCTGGAGCTCGTTCGCCTCCTCGTCCGTGAGCTCCGGGGCATCGGGTGGACGCACGAGCAGCACGAGCGTGTGCCGGTCGAACTGCACGCGGCGAATTAGACCAGGCTGCCGCCGGCGACCGCTGCGATCACGCGCACCTCGGCTGCGTCGTCGAGCGGCGTCTCGAGCCCGGCCGCCTCCCGGCAGTCGTCCCCGTCCACGTAGACGTTGACGAGCCGCCGGAGCTCCCCGCGCTCGTCGAGCAGCAGGTCCGAGACCGGCAGGCCGCGCAGGGCCTCGCCGACGCTCGCCGCCTCAACCTCGAACTCCCGCTGCCCGCCGGTCTGGTCGGCCAGCAGCGACGGGAGCTTGACTACGACCATGCGACGGCTAACGCCGCGACCTCGCGCTTCCGGATGCGAGAGCTGGCGCGTCTGGGCCGCTCCCGCAACCTGAGTCGGCCGGCGAGCCGCCCGACCCAGGCGGGGTCGGCTTCGCGGCACCGAGTCGCCATCGATGCTGACCAGCATCGGCGACGCCTCGCCGCCGCGCCCCAGAGCGGCCAGCTCCCGCCCCGAACGGGCGATCTCGCGTCGTCATCCGTCTTCCCCGACCTCGACCGACAGGATCGGCGGCAGTTGCTCGGCGACCTCCGTCCACGACTCGCCGTCCGAGGCGGAGACGAAGACCGAGCCGCTCTGTGTCCCGAAGTAGATCCCGGCCGGATCGAGCGAGTCGGACGCGAACCCCTCGCGCATCACCGCGCCCCACGCCGGAGCGGGGAGGCCGTCCTCGAGCAGCTCCCAGCTCTGACCGCCGTCGCCGGTCCGGTAGACGCCGAGCCTGCCGTTCGGGGTGACGCGGTTCTCGGCGCCCTCCTCCGGGATCACGAACGCCACGTCGGGGTCGCGCGGGTGGAGCGCGAGCGGGAAGCCAAAGCCGCTCGGCAGGCCGTTCTCCTCGAGCCGCTCCCAGTTGTCGCCCGCGTCGTCCGAGCGGTAGACGCCGCAGTGGTTCTGCTGCCAGAGCCGGTCGGGCCGGTCGGGGTGGAGCAGGAGCTTGTGCACGCACTGGCCGACCTCCGGAAACGGGTCCGGCATGAAGTCGGCGGCGACGTCCTTGTTCCGCGGCACCCACGTCTCGCCGCCGTCGTCGGTCCTGAACGCGCCGGCGGCGGAGATCGCCGCGTACATCCGCTTCGGGTTGCGCGGGTCGATCTGGACCGAGTGGCAGCACATCCCGCCGGCGCCCGGGTGCCAGCGCTCCCGCGTCTCGTGCTGCACGAGCCCGAGCATCGGCTCCCACGTCTCGCCGCGGTCCGGGGAGCGGAAGAGCGCTCCCGGTGTGGCCCCCAGCCACAGCGTGTCCGGCTCGCTCTCGTGCCCCGGCTCGACGTGCCAGACCTCCTCGAGCTTGAGGCCGCTCTCTTCGGGGAGGCCGAGGCCCTCGGAGCGAGCCCACGTCTTCCCGAGGTCGGTCGAGCGCTGGACGGTGCCGCCGTAGACGAAGTTGTTCCCTGCGACGTAGAGGCTCCCGTCGCGCGGGTCCTGCGTCGCGTGGAAGACGGACCATCCCGTCAGCAGGGGGCCCTCCAGCTCCCACGACGACCGGTTTTCGTCGCCGCGCAAGAGGAACAACCCCTTGCGCGTGCCGACCATCAGCAGCACACCCATCGGCGGTTAGCCTACTCAGCGATGGTCCGCCTGACCGACGAGCAGGGACAGTTCCTGAAAACCAAGAACCTGGCGACGATCGCAACGATCCGCCCCGACGGATCCGCGCAGCTCACGCCGGTCTGGATCGACTGGGACGGCGAGAACGTGGTCTTCAACACGGCCGAGGGCCGGTTCAAGCCTCGCTACATCCGGCAGAACCGGATGGTCAGCGTCGAAGTGCTCGACCGCGAGGATCCGTACCGCTGGATCTCGATCACGGGGCCCGCGGAGATCTCTGAGGACGGCGCGGAGGAGCACATCAACGAGCTCTCCCATCGGTACAACGACGGCCGGGACTACAACTACGTTCCGGGCGAGAAGCGGCTGATCGTTCGGATCAAGCCCGAGCGGGTCACCGCCCGCGGCCTTTAGTGCAGCTCCGCGAGGTCGGCCCGCGCGACGGGCTCCAGAACGAGCAGCAGGTGCTGCCCGTCGAGACGCGCCTCGAGCTGATCCGGCGCCTCGCCGGGACCGGCTTGCGCCGCATCGAGGCGGCGAGCTTCGTCAACCCCGAGCGCGTGCCGCAGATGGCCGGCGCCGAGGAGGTCGCGGCGGGGCTCGACTCCGGCGACGGCATCCTGTACACCGGCCTCGCGCTCAACGAGCGCGGCTACGACCGGCTTCGGGAGACTGGTCTCGGCGAGGTCAGCTTCGCGCTCGCAGCGACCGAGACGTTCTCCCAGCGAAACGCGGGCGCATCGGTCGAGGACTCGGTCGCGGCCGGGGAGCGCATCGTCTCGCGAGCCCCTGAGGACGGGATTCGCTCCAGCGTGACGATCTCGGTCGCCTTCGGCTGCCCCTTCGAGGGCCCGGTCGACCCCGACCGCGTCGTGGCGCTCGCGGAGCGCGTCGTTGCGGCAGGGCCGGACGAGCTCGTCCTCGCCGACACGATCGGCGTTGCCACCCCGACGCAGGCCCGCCGGCTGCTGGAGCGCGTCGGCGCGCTCGGCGCGCCGGTCGGCGGCCACTTCCACAACACGCGGAACACGGGGTTTGCGAACGCGTACGCCGCGCTCGAGGCAGGCGTCTCGCTGCTCGACGCCTCGGTGGGCGGGCTGGGCGGCTGCCCCTTCGCGCCGAAGGCGACGGGGAACGTGGCGACGGAGGATCTCGTCTACCTGCTCGAAGGCGAGGGGGTCGCGACCGGCGTCGACCTGGACCGCCTGATCGAGGTCCCGCAGTGGCTCGAGGAGCTGCTCGGCCGGCAGCTCGAGGGGTACGTCTACCGCGCGGGGCCGTTCAGAACGCGAGCTTGACGAGCACGATCACGGCCAGGACGAACAGGACGAGCAGGAACAGGGTCGCAAGCCCGAACACGGCTAGCTTCGAGCCGGCCTTTCCCACTGCGATCGGATCGTCGAACGACGCCAGGACCTGCTCGTGCACCCGCCGTTCGATTTCCTCGGCCAGAGCGTCGGCCCCGGTCTTCGGCGCCGCCGTCTTCAGCGGCGGGAACTCGCCGCGCTGCTCCGGCAGCGCAAGCTGAAAGATCCGCTCGTGTTGCACGTCCTTCAGGTCCGCCTGCCCGAGGTCCCGGATCTCGGTGCCGTCCGGGATGTTGTTGCCGAGCAGCGCGCGCGTCGTCTCCGAGAGCAGGATCTGCCCGCCGTGTCCCGCGGAGCAGATCCGGGCGGCCCGGACGACGTCCATCCCGAGGTAGCCCTCCTCGCCGACGGTCGGCTCGCCCGTGTGCAGGCCCATTCGCACCTTGACCTCGACGCCCTCCGGCCACTGCGCCGACGCCAGCTCCCGCTGCGCCGCGACGGCGCCGGACACGGCGTCCTTCGCGCGGGCGAACGAGAAGAAGAACGCGTCGCCCTGCGTGTCGATCTCCTGCCCGCCGGCGCCGGCCAGCTGCTCGCGGAGGATCCGCCGGTGCTCGCGGTGGACCTCCTCGTAGCGGTCGCCGAGCTGCTCGAGCAGCCGGGTGGAGCCCTCGACGTCCGAGAACAGAAAGGTGACCGTCCCGCCGGGGAGAGAGCTCACGGGCTCTAGCCTACGATCGATGAACCGGCTCGCCCGGGAGACCAGCCCGTACCTGCTGCAGCACGCCGACAACCCGGTCGACTGGTACCCGTGGGGCGACGAGGCGTTCGAGCGGGCTCGGGCCGAGGACAAACCGGTCCTGCTCTCCGTCGGCTACGCCGCCTGCCACTGGTGCCACGTGATGGAGCACGAGTCATTTGAGGACGATGAGACAGCGCGGCTGATGAACGACCGCTTCGTGAACATCAAGGTCGACCGGGAGGAGCGGCCCGACGTCGACGCGCTCTACATGGACGCCGTCGTGGCCCTCACCGGCCAAGGCGGCTGGCCGATGACCGTCTTCCTCACCCCGGACGGCGCGCCGTTCTACGGCGGCACCTACTACCCGCCTGAGCCGCGGCACGGTATGCCGTCGTTCCGCGACGTCCTCCAGGCGATCTCCGGGCTCTACCGCGACCAGCGGGGCGCCGTCGCGGACACCGCCGGCGAGCTGGCCGAGGCGCTGGCGCAGGCGAGCGAGGCCTCGCCGTCGCGCGAGCCGCTGACCGAGGAGATCCTCGACGACGCTGCGCGCGCGCTCCGGCGCCAGTTCGACCCGGAGTGGGGTGGGTTCGGCGGCGCGCCGAAGTTCCCGCCGGCTTCCACGATCGAGTTTCTGCTCCGCATGCACCTACGGGGCGACGAGCAGGCGCTGCCGATGGTTGTGAAGACGCTCGACGGGATGGCCGCGGGAGGCATGTACGACCTCGTCGGCGGCGGGTTCCACCGGTACTCGGTCGACCGGGCCTGGCTGATCCCGCACTTCGAGAAGATGCTCTACGACAACGCGCTGCTCGCCTCCGCCTACCTCCACGGCTGGGTCGTCACGGGCGAAGAGCGCTACAGGCGGATCGTCGAGCAGACGCTCGACTACGTCTTGCGCGAGCTGGCGCTCCCCGAGGGCGGATTCGCGTCGGCCCAGGACGCCGACACCGACAGTGTCGAGGGGCTGACGTTCACCTGGACGGCCGCGGAGGGCGTACCAGAAGAGCTGCTGCAGCCCTTCGAGCACGGCCGGTCCGTGGTCCGCGGCGAGCTCGACGAGGAGCTCCGCAGCCGGCTCTTCGAGCTCCGCGAGCGGCGTCCCAAGCCGCTGCGCGACGACAAGGCGATCGCCTCGTGGAACGGGCTCCTCCTGGCGGCGCTCGCCGAGGCCGGCCGCCGGCTCGACCGGCGCGACTACCTCGACGCGGCGGAGCGCCTGGCGGAGTTCCTGCTCGGGCCGCTCTCCGACGACGAGGGCCGCCTCTACCGCACCTACCGCGAGGGTCAGGCGAAGAACACGGGCTTCCTCGAGGACTACGCCGACGTCGTGAACGGGCTCTACGAGCTCCATATCGCGACCGGCGACCTGCGCCGGCTCGAGGACGCCGACCGGCTCACACGGCTTGCCGTCGAGCTCTTCGCCGACGACGAGCGGGGTGGCTTCTTCCTCACCCCGGCGCACGGTGAGGAACTGATCGCCCGCCAGAAGAGCTACGACGACCACCCGACGCCGTCGGGGAACTCGATGCTCGCATTCGTGCTGCTGAAGCTCGCCCGGATCTACGGCGACGACGAGCTCGAGCGGCGCGCGGTGGGAGTCTTCCGGCTCCTCCGGGACACGCTGCCGCGCGCCCCGCATGCCTTCGGCCACGCCCTCAGTGCGCTCGACCTCCACTTCTCGCCGCCGCGCGAGCTCGCGATCCTCGGCCCGCCGTCGAGCGACGTCGCGCAGGCCGCACTCGAGCCGTTCCGGCCGAACACGGTCGTGGCCGTCGGCCCGGGCGACGGCGTGCCGCTCTTGGAGGGAAAAGGGCTCGTGGACGGCAAGCCGGCGGTCTACGTCTGCGAGAACTTCGCCTGCCAGGCGCCGGTGACGGACGCGGCGGCGCTCTGAACCTTTCCAAAGCGCTTACAAACAGCTTACGACGCCTTCCCGTCTCAGGTGTTGAATGGCGGGCATGAGGCCGGGGGCTTGGGGGGTCCTGGCGGCCGCTTTTGCGGCGCTATCGCTCTCGGCTCTGTTCGCTGCTCAGGGGGGAAGCAGCGTTGCTGCTTCCCCCTCAGTACAAGGAAAGCCGAACATCCTCGTCCTGATGACGGACGATCAGACCGTGGAGTCGATGCGCGCGATGGCCAACGTCAGGACGCTGCTCGCGCGTCAGGGAGCGACGTTCACGAACAACTTTGTCTCCTTCTCGCTCTGCTGCCCCTCGCGGTCGACGTTCCTGACGGGGCAGTACGCCCACAACCACACGGTGATGGGGAACGCGCCACCCGCGGGCGGCTACGACAAGCTCGCGCCGACGCACGCGAACACGCTCCCAGCGTGGCTCCAGCGCGCCGGCTACACGACCGTTCACCTCGGCAAGTACCTGAACGGCTACGGCAGCGCCCGTCCGCTGGAGGTCCCGCCGGGCTGGAGCGAGTGGTACGGGTCGACCGACCCGTCGACCTACCGCTACTTCAACTACACGCTGAACGAGAACGGGAAGCTCGTGACGTACGGGACCGGGGCGGCGAACTACCAGACGGACGTCTACGGGCGGAAGGCGGTCGACCTGATCAAGCGGCTCGCGCCGAGCGCGAAGCCGTTCTTCCTGTGGGTGGCGTTCCTCGCTCCGCACAGCGGCGGCCCCAGGGATCCCGACGATCCGGCGAACCAGGCGACGCCGTCGCCGGCGCCGCGGCACCGCAATGCGTTCGGGACGGCACCGCTCCCGGCGCCTCCGTCGCTGAACGAGGCAGACGTCTCCGACAAGCCGGCCGCGATCCGCAACCGGCGGCTGATCCCGACGGCGCGGCTGAACGCGATCCACGAGAACTACCAGCAGCGACTCGAGTCGCTGCTCGCCGTCGACGAGGCGATCCGCGACATCGTCAATACGCTGGCGACGACCGGTGAGCTCGGCCGCACGCTGATCGTGTTCACCTCCGACAACGGCTTCTTCCACGGGGAGCACCGAATCCCCGACGGGAAGGTGCTCGTGTACGAGCCCTCGGTCCGCGTGCCATTGATCCTTCGCGGCCCCGGGATCCCGCGCGACGTCGACCGGACGAACCCGTCGGTGAACGTCGACCTCGACCGCACGATCCTCGATGCGGCGCACGCAAATCCCGGTCGGCGTCCGGACGGGCTCTCGCTGCTCCCGTTCGCCCGTGACGCGCGCAAGCGCTCGGGTCGCGACATCCTGCTCGAGACCCCGACCTACAGCGCGATCCACACGCCGCGCTACGTGTTCGTCCAGCACTCGACCGGCGAGCAGGAGCTGTACGACCTGAAGACCGATCCGTACCAGCTCACGAGCCTTCATGCGGACGCGCGGCACAAGGCGCTCAAGGACGAGCTCGCCGCACGTCTGACCCGGCTCAAGACCTGTGTGGGCGATGCGTGCCGGCTCGGCCCGGCCGTCAGGCTGAACGCGCGCTTCCGGCGCGGCCGAGGCGGCTGCGTCCGGTCGGGGCGGGTCGGGCTGCGGGTCGTCGGCGCCGACGTTCGGCGCGTCCGGTCGGTCGTCTTCTACCGCGGCACGAGTGCGGTCAAGCGGGACCGCACTGCTCCGTTCGGGGCCGCCGTGCTGCGTCGACGGCTGGCCAAGCGGCCGACGCTGCTGCGGGCGCTGGTCGAACTGGACGACTCGCGGGCCGTGACGCTCGATCGAGCCCTCCGCCGCTGTCGCTGACTCAAGCTCGATCCGGCTGCCGCCGATCACAGCGGGATGAGCGACGCGCCCCCAGAGGGTCTTCACGACGCGATCGAGGCGAGCCAGGACGGCAACGAGCGGCTCGAGAGCTCGGTGCTCGTCGGCTGGGTCGTGGTCGCCGAGTGGGCGGGGATCGACGGAACCCGCACGCTCACCCGCATGAGCGGCACGCCCGGCGGGACCGTTCCACCCGAATGGCAGACCCGTGGCTACCTCCACGAGGCGCTGTTCGGCAAGTGGAACAGCGACGCCTAGACCAGACGTAAGCTCCACGGGTGGACCCCCACGCCCTCGTCGATCGCCCGACGGACGAGCTCTGCGCGGAGGCGCGCGAGCTGCGGCGCGGGACGGTGGTCACGTTCTCGCCGAAAGTCTTCATCCCGCTGACGAAGCTCTGCCGCGACGTCTGCCACTACTGCACCTTCGCGCGGCCGCCGCGCCGCGGCGAGCCTGCGTACATGTCCGAGGAGGAGGTGCTGGAGGTCGCCTGCGCCGGAGCGCGTGCCGGCTGTCGCGAGGCGCTCTTCACGCTCGGCGACAAGCCGGAGCTGCGCTACCGGGCGGCGTGCGACGAGCTCGCGGAGCTCGGCTGCGAGACGACGGTCGAGTACCTCGCGCGCTGCGCGAACCTCGTGCTGGAGGAGACCGGACTGCTGCCGCACGTGAACCCCGGCGTCCTGGCGCGGGACGAGCTGGCGGCGCTCCGTGAGGTGAGCGTGTCGGCCGGCCTGATGCTGGAGACCACCTCGGAGCGGCTCGCCCGGCGCGGCGGCCCGCACTTCGGCTCGCCCGACAAGCTCCCGGCCGCACGGCTCGAGACGATCCGGCTCGCCGGCGAGCTGCGGATCCCGTTCACCACGGGGATCCTGATCGGGATCGGCGAGACGCGGGTGGAGCGGATCGACGCGCTCCTCGCCATCCGCGACCTGGGCGGGCACGTGCAGGAGGTGATCGTCCAGAACTTCCGGGCGAAGGCCGGGACGAAGATGGCCGACCATCCCGAGCCCTCGCTCGACGAGCTGCTCTGGACCGCCGCCGCAGCACGGCTGATCCTCGGGCCCGAAGCGCACATCCAGTGCCCGCCGAACCTGAGCGGCGACGACTTCGGGCGCCTGCTCGACGCGGGCATCGACGACTGGGGCGGCGTCTCGCCGGTCACGATCGACCACGTCAACCCCGAGGCGCCGTGGCCGGAGCTCGAGCGGCTCCGTGGTGCAACACAAGCGGCGGGGCTGACGCTGGCGCCGCGCCTCGCGATCTACCCGGAGTTCGTGGCCGACCTCGGGCGCTGGGTCGACCCTCGTGTTGCATCACACGTCCTCGATGCCGTCGACGCCGAGGGCCTTGCCCGGGACGATTCCTGGGCGGCGGGGGAACGCGTGGCGATCCCGTTCACGCCGCGGGACGCGTTGCCGGTCGACACCGCGGACGAGCTCGGGGAGGACGAGATCGTCCGGCTCTTCGCAGCTCGCGGACAGGAGCTCCATCGCGTCTTCGCCGCTGCGGACGCGCTCCGGCGAGCCGTGAACGGGGAAACCGTCAGCTACGTCGTCACGCGGAACGTCAACTACACGAACGTCTGCTACTTCCGCTGCGGCTTCTGCGCGTTCTCGAAGGGTCGCCTCGCCGCCAACCTCCGGGGGAAGCCGTACCTCGTGCCGGTCGAGGAGATCGTGCGGCGCGGGCGCG